>Ga0181568_10001979_pt1 | contig 18641 bp, 14 predicted proteins | sample 101ome_20_FD_133758 | JGI IMG/M metagenome (GOLD analysis project Ga0181568, IMG submission 133758) | Coastal salt marsh microbial communities from the Groves Creek Marsh, Skidaway Island, Georgia - 101404AT metaG (megahit assembly) | ecosystem: Environmental > Aquatic > Marine > Intertidal...
TACTGCTACTGTCGCCCGTTGTTTTCACGCTATCTCGAGAGTACTTCGGTCGCCATTTGCCGGGCCAGACAGAGGCCTGATCTGTTATGTCTGAACCCTTATCCCAGCGGTTGGTCATTGCAATATCATCGCGCGCGCTTTTCGATCTTGATGACGCGCATCGCATCTACGAAGAGCAGGGGTTGCAGGCTTATTCCAATTATCAGATCGAGAAAGAAGAGGAAGTGCTGACGCCCGGGCAGGCGTTCCCGATGGTGCAGAAGTTATTGGCCCTCAACGCCAGCCTGCCGGGTCAGCTGGGCATTGACGTTATTCTGCTCTCCAGAAACAGTGCCGATACTGGATTGAGGGTGTTCAACTCGATTGAGCATTATGGCCTAGGTATCTCCAGAGCTGCATTCTGTGGAGGCGAGCCGCCCTGGCGCTACATTAAAGCGTTTGGGTGTCAGCTTTTTTTGTCAGCAGAAGGGAGCGATGTGCGTGTGGCGTTGGATAACGGCGTAGCGGCAGCCACTTTGGTATCGAGTGTATCGAATCACTCGGATGATCCGCAGCTCCGCTTTGCCTTTGATGGCGATGCAGTGCTTTTCTCTGATGAATCCGAGCGCATTTTTAAGTCACAGGGTCTCGACGCCTTTTCCGCAAACGAGGACGCATCACGCAAAGAGCCCATGATGGGAGGACCATTTAAAAATTTTCTGGCATCACTACAGCAACTGCAGAAAGCGCTCCCCGCTGAAAACCCGCCCATCAGAACAGCGCTGGTCACCGCGCGGGCTGCGCCCGCTCACGAGCGGGTTATCAGAACATTGAGGGCATGGGGGGTCCGAATCGACGAGTCGATCTTCTTGGGCGGTCTTAGCAAGACGGAGTTTTTGCGCGCTTACCGCGCGGATGTATTTTTCGATGACCAACAATCCCATTGCCAGGCGGCCGGTGATCATGTGCCTACGGGCCATGTGCCTCATGGGGTAGCAAACCGGTAAAAAACGAATAAGAAAAGAGAATTTTATTCCTTGACGCTAGCCCGATAGGGTAAAGGAGAGTAATGTTCCGCATAGGTGCCAGCTAGCCAAGAGTACGCGTCTCAGTGAAATTGCAGCAGCTCAGATATATTTGGGAGGTCGCTCATCACGACCTCAATGTCTCTGCCACAGCGCAGAGTCTGTTCACGTCTCAGCCCGGCATTAGTAAACAGATCCGCCTTTTGGAGGACGAGCTGGGCGTGGAAATTTTTGCGCGCAGCGGGAAACATCTCACGCACATTACCCCTGCGGGAGAAGTGATTCTGGATCTGGCGGGGGAGATGCTGAGAAAAGCCGATTCCATAAAGCGGGTGGCGCAGGAATTTTCCGATGAGACGGCGGGCACGCTGTCGATCGCCACCACGCATACGCAGGCGCGGTATGTTTTACCCCAGGTCATAAAGCAATTTATGGCGAGGTATCCGGATGTGTCTCTGGCGATGAAACAGGGGACGCCGCCGCAGGTAGCGCAAATGGCAGCAGACGGAGAAGTTGACTTTGTCATTGCCACAGAGGCGCTCAACCAGTTCTCAAGCCTGGTGACGTTACCTTGCTATCGCTGGAACCGTTGTGTGGTCGTGCCCAAAGACCACCCTTTGGCCTCCTTAGCGCATTGCTCCCTCGAGGCGATTGCTGATCATCCGATCGTGACGTACACGACGGGTTTTACTGGGCGTTCTAAGCTCGATGAAGCGTTTCAGGACAGAGGGCTGGTGCCGAGAGTGGTGTTTACTGCGGTTGATTCCGATGTGATCAAAACTTATGTGCGGCTCGGTTTGGGTATCGGCTTAATCGCGGGCATGGCCTACGACGAACAGCTTGATGGCGACCTGGTCAAAATCGATGCCTCGCATTTGTTCGCGAGTTCAGTGACGAGCCTAGGGTTTCGAAAAGGGACTTTCCTCCGCGGTTTTATGCATGATTTTATTCATGAGCTCGCGCCCCACCTTGGCCGTGATTTGGTGCAGGAGGCTCTCTCGCGGGCAAAGCTATCGGAGCGGGTCGCCCTTTATGAGGGGATAGAACTGCCTGAGCACTGATTCTGCTGCTCTAGGGCAGCCATGATGGGGCCAACTTTATCCAGCGTCTCTTGGTATTCCGCCTCCCAGTTGGAGCTGGCGGTAATTCCGCCGCCGCCCCAGCAATAGAGCGCGCTTCCAGCAGCTTCTAGCGTTCGTATTGCTATACTGCTCTGCATCCAGTTCTCTCCTCCCATCACAAATATCGAACCGCAGTAGGCACCTCTTGGAGAGAGTTCCAACTCATTGATGATCTCTACAGCGCGCTTTTTGGGTGCCCCCGTAATCGAGCCGCCTGGAGAAGTGGCGATTAAAATTTGGCCCGGAGAGAGGCGGGGTTTTAACCTGCCTTCCACTGTACTGATAAGGTGATGCACGTTACCAAAGCTGTGCAAAGCGCAGAGCTCGGTGACCTCGACACTGCCCGCCTGACAGAACTGCCCTAAATCGTTTCGAAGGAGGTCGGTGATCATGACATTCTCCGCTCGATCTTTCTCGGAGCGCACCAGCGATTCAGCTATCTGACGATCTACGCTGGCATCGACATGTCGGGGTGCAGTGCCCTTGATGGGCTGAGTAATAATTTTTTCGCCGCTGATCTGCAGAAAACGTTCTGGTGACAACGAGAGAATGGCGCGATCGATACTGGGTCTCATAAACCCCGAGAAGTTGCCGGCTAATTTTGCTCTCGCAGTCCGATACCCCGACCAGCAGTTTCCAGTGAACGTCCCTTGAAAGCGCTGGGCAAAATTCACCTGGTAGCAATCTCCCGCCAGAATATATTCCTGAATCCGTTCTATAGCACGGCGGTAGTCAGCTCTGGTGATGTCGGGAGAGAATGGTTGGCTCAGCTTGAAAGGTGTCGCTTCCTCGCCAGCCTTGCCCTCAAGCACTGACTGGATCTGCTGTCGGGTCTCGGCGGGGCAGTGGGGGTGATAAAGTACTTCAGTGCTGCCGCTTTCCACGTGAGTGACTAATACCCAGTGATAAAGCCCAGCGAAAGCTTGTGACGGGGTAGGAGCGAGCTGGGCCAGACTCCTCGCAGGGGTGTCGTAGTCGAGATTGCCCACGATGAGACTGCCGTTGAAAAGCTGGGAAGATCCGAGGAGGAGACTGTCCTCGCGTGCATCGGCCAACGCCCGCTCGACATGGGTCATCCAGATGGTCAGATTGCTCGAATAATCCTGCGCGAGGAAGGTGTATGTGGGCAGTGCGGTAATCAGCTCTAGTTCACTGCCCTCGGCGACCGCGCCGCTATCCAAATAGACAAACCCGGGCAAGTGGGCAAAATGGTCTGCCCAATCTGCCAGGGAGCGGGTGAAAGGGAGTGCTGTGACCCTGCCTTGCGTGACCATGAAATGACCCTATGACAAATAAGGGTAAAATTGACAGTAATGCATAAGGATAAGTAATGTCTCGCCCTATGCACAGGTGGGGACCCTGCGGCCTCGTTGGCGCATCGACCCCGGCACGTGCCGGTCGATTCTAACCTGAGAGTTTTTCATGAAAGATGGAGCCAAAGAGGCCGCCCCGGCGACGCAGGCCGTGTCTCTGAACAATCCCTTTGCTACTGAGCGGGGGGAGCAGGGTGAACCGGGTCGATACGAATCGACATTACGCAGAGGCCGTGAACTGCGGTCGCTGCCGTATATTGCGGCGGGGACAGCTAGCCGGCGCCGGCAACACCTGAAGGGCAGAATGACGGTCTGGGAGCGGATTCGGTATCTCGCCGATGATGAACCCCACGTCCTATATCAGAATTGGGGGCCCAATCTTGACGGCGCCTCCCTCGTCACAGCCGTCATCACGATTGACGGACGCGATGTCGCGGTTTACGGGCACGATTTTACGGTGCGAGCGGGCTCCATGGATGCCACCAACGGGGAGAAGCTGGCGCGGTTATTTGAGCTGGCAGCCAAGCGCCGTATTCCCTTGGTGGGCTTGAATGACTCGGCCGGCGCCTATATTCCGGCAGGAGTCGGGGGACTGGATGGCTACGCAGATGCCTTCACGGCATTGCGCAAGATCAGTGGCGTTGTGCCCAGCATCATGTGCATGTTCGGCTTTAACGCGGGAGGTGGCAGTTATTTGCCACGTCAGGGTAGCTTTCTCATCCAGCCAAAAAACACGTTTTTTGGGCTAACTGGCCCCGGCGTAGTGAAGAGTGTGTTGGGTGAGGACATCTCGCCAGATGAACTCGGTGGTCCGATGGTGCACAGTCAAACTGGCGTGACTGATTTTGTCGTGGAGGATGAGGTTGCAGCGCTCAGAAAAGTGCGCGAATTACTGCGATACCTGCCTGACTCCAATGGGTCTCTAGCCCCATACAGAGAGACGTCTGACCCGGTAGATCGGCAGACCGTTGATGTCGATATATTGCTAAAGAAGGCCTTTAACTCGCCTACCGGCTTTAACACGCCCTTTGACATCAGCATCATGATTCAGCAGTTGTGTGATCACGGAGATTTTCTCGAAACCCAGGCTGAGCGGGCGCGAAACACCATCACTGCCTTTGGTCGGATGGGCGGTCATGTGGTGGGCTTTGTCGCTAATAATTCCGCGGTTGCGTCGGGACAAATTGATATAGACGCAGCCTATAAAAACGCACGGTTTATCCGTTTTTGCAATCTTTACAATATTCCGGTGATTTTTCTGGAGGATACCACCGGATTTCTGCCGGGCAGGGAACAGGAGCACCGCGGTATCGTGCAAGCCGGCCGAGCAATGCTGGACGCGATCGTCGACTTGCGTACGCCGCGATTTTTGGTCTTGGTCCGAAACGCCTTTGGTGGCGCCTATGCGTCCTACAACAACTACTCCACCGGTGCTGACTTTGTCATCGCGCTCCCGACAACACGGGTCGCGGTGATGGGCCCCGCTGGTGTGGAGTATGTCTACAAGGATGAGTTAAAGAAAATTCGTGCCGACAGAGAGCACCGTATCGCAAAGGCTGTCTCTGAGCTCACTGCAGCAGGGCTATCTGAGACGGAGGCACAAAGCGAGGCGTCGGCGTCGGTTGATGCCTCTATCAAAGCAGAGGAGGCATTGTTGGCGCAACGTTACGAGCGGGAAATTATGAATCCCGAAGAGGCCCTGAGCCTGGGGTCTGTCTCCGAGATTGTCATGCCCTCGGAGCTGCGTCGCGTGCTCGCCCGCCAACTTGCTTTTTGTTTGCGACATTACGACGCAGGGCCGATGCAGTCGGTTCAACGCGAATTCCACTGAAGAACGGATGGGAGTGGCCCTCGAGTGGGAACAGATCAATATCTCAATAATCCTCTGATTCACGCCGACAGGCGTGCCAAGCTGCGTCTGTCTGAATGGTCAGAGCAGTTTCGATGTGGTCATCTAAAGCCTCTGATTATCTGTCGTGGTCCCATCAGAAAAGAGGCAATGGACGTCTTTGACGAGATGGGCATCAGCGGTTATGGCATTTTGCTGTCCGAGAAAGACTCCATTGTTTATCGTGGTGCACTTGCTCCCGAGCTACGTGCGCTCACGGATCCTGACCGGGTCCACAGAGTTCCCGATTACAGCGGAGCCACCAAAGAAGAGCGTGAACAACGCATACAGGACATTATCGATATAGCCAAGGCACAGGGTTATAACGCGATCTTCGCGGGCTATGGCTTTATGGCCGAAGATGAGCAGATGGTGGCGGCGATGGAGTCCGCGGGCCTGAATTTCATTGGTCCTTGCTCCAGAACCGTCAGGCAAGCTGGCTTGAAGGACGAGGCCAAGCGCACGGCACTGCGCGCTGGCGTCTCGGTCACGCCAGGAATTGACAATGGCACCACCTTAACCTTACTCAAAAAATACCCGAACGAAAAAGCCTTGATGGCACTGGTAGACGAGTATCAGTTAGCGCTTGAGGCAACTGAAAACCCGAATCAAGACCTTGAGGCTTTGGCCGAGCAGATACTGGTCGCCAGTTATCGCAGGGGGATTGATCTTTACACCATCGATGAACTGAGCGAGACCCTCACCGAAGCGGTATTGCAAATGGGACAGGATTACCCTCAAAACCGGGTGAGGCTTAAGGCAATTGGTGGCGGTGGCGGGAAAGGACAGCGAATTGTCCCACTCGGGGAGGCGGCTCGAACGCCTGAGCTGGTCAGAGAAATACTCAATGAGGTTAAAGCCACCGGCGTTGGTGACAACAAGAATGTTTTGGTCGAACTGAACATTGAAACCACCCGTCATCAGGAAATACAGGTGATCGGCAACGGTGATTGGTGCATCACGCTGGGTGGAAGAGACTGCTCATTGCAAATGCATGAGCAGAAACTTCTCGAGGTCTCGGTGACCCGAGAATCACTCGAGGGTGCCGAGACGAGAGCGCGCTCGGCAGGTGAGAACGTGGCCGCAGATGTTCTTGCTCAGGACATCAAAACGCTCGACGCCATGGAAGCAGAAGCGACCCGGTTTGGCGAGGCGGTGGGGCTTGATTCTGTGTCGACCTTTGAGTGTATTGTTGATCGAGATCAGCACTTTTTTATGGAGATGAATACGCGAATTCAGGTTGAGCACCGGGTCTCTGAGCTGTGTTACGCGCTGCAGTTTAGCAACCCGGAAAACGCCAGCGAGAGTTTTGTCGTGGAATCGTTGGTAGAGGCAATGGTATTGCTGGCGGCACACGGACCCAGCCTGCCTAAACCAGAGCGTATTCCACGATTGCCCGACAGTCTTGAGGCGCGTCTGAATGCGACCAATGACGCCTTGCAGCCCAGCGCCGGCGGGGTGGTTGAATTTTGGTCGGATCCTATTGAGGGTGAAATAAGAGACGACCAGGGTATCAGTCTGCACAATCCCGATACCGACGTCTTCATGAACTACACCCTGGCCGGGGCATATGATTCTAATATCGCACTGCTCCTCACTGTTGGAGATAGCCGCGAGGCTGCCTACGAGCACATGGCTGAGGTACTGCGGGCGGCGCGCCTCAGAGGTAAAGACTTGCATACCAATCTGGCCTTCCACTACGGATTGGTACATTGGTTTTTGGGTCGTACGGTCAATGCACGGCCAACCACGCAGTTTGTCGTACCTTATTTGACCGCGGTGGGTGAGCTGGCTCAGGAGGCTGGCCGCGTCGATGTAGATACGGCGTGGCGCCTTGTTTGTGAGGCACAGAGCGCTGGGCGGGCTGACCTTGAGCCAGGGCTAACGCAGGCACTCGCCGCCAAGGAGAGCTTGTTTACTCGACCCCTGAAGTTGCTGCTCATGTCCCCTCATTTGCTGTCTGGTTGGTTGAGTCTCAATCAAAAGGCATTTCGCTTCGAAACCGATGGTTTCGTGTGGGCTGAAAATCCCTTTGAGGTATTGGCGGACACCTACCATTTCTTGCGGTTGGATTGGAACGAGCAGCTGCCGGCCGCGAATGTGATTTGGGATCACGACCAAAAGATCTTGAGTGACGCCGAAGATTTTTACGCAGAGATTACCCAGCGATACGGACCCGAACAATGGGATGACCTGAGCCAGTTCCTCTCGGGAGAAGCACCGGTGGGGACCCAGCAAGAGGAGTGGGATGCGATTCAGGCTGCGCACATGGGATTTCAGGCGGGGGTGGATATTTTAGAGCTCTTGCCCTCTATAGCCGCATTCACAGGGTTCTTTGACCTGACAGTCAATCCTGATATGACCATTGATTTTCCCGAGCGTCTGCTGAACCGCGATCACCAAACCGCGATGGCGAAGTGTCTTGCGCCTCCGCCGCTCGCCAAGTCTGACGAGATTGTGGCGGCCAGTGGTGGCATGTTTTACGGCAGAGAAGCCCCCGAGGCGCCGCTATACGTGGAGGCGGGCCAGCACTTCAATGCCGGGGACCCCCTCTACATCGTAGAGGTGATGAAGATGTTCAACAAAGTGGTTGCGCCGTTTGCGGGCACGGTAGACGAAGTCCTGGTGGAGGGCGATGGCGCGATCATCGCAAAGGGTCAGCCGTTGTTCAAAGTAACGCCTGACGAAGTGGTCGAAGTGCTATCGGAGGCTGAGCTGGCGGCTGCGCGAACCGCCCATACGGTTGAGCTCGTCAATCGCTTTATTTCATCTGGCCATCGGGGATCAACAGAATGATTACCGGATTAGATCACATTGCCATCGCGGTTCCCGATCTGGAGGGAGCCATCAAACGATTTTTTGAGGATTTTGGCCTGCAGTACGACGGTAACGAAATCGTTGAGGCCGCCCAAACAACAACGGCGTTCTTCAGTTTGCCGGAAACACACATAGAACTCGTGCATCCACTGGATGGCGGTGGACCCATAGCGACCTTTCTGGAAAAAAGGGGGGGTGGCTTGCATCATCTGTGTTTTCGCACCGACGATATTGATGCCGACGTGGCGCGACTGCGAGAGAAGGGCTACCAGTTTATCGGCGATGCGCCCACGCCTGGCGCCCATGGCTCGCGAGTGATCTTTATACATCCCAAAAGTTGTGACGGGGTGCTGATCGAGCTGTCTCAACCAGCGGAGACTCATCCATGAGCGTATACGACCCCGACTCATCCACACTCGCCGCTTGGGGTGCGTTGGTTGAAAAGCAGAGTAAAGGACTGAGCCCCGACGACTTTGTATGGCATACCCCGGAGGGGATTCCGCTCAAGACCTTGTATACCGCGGAGGATCTGGCAGAGCTACCCTACACAAACACTTTGCCAGGTATGTCCCCTTACATACGGGGGCCTCAGGCAACAATGTATGCAGGGCGCCGTTGGACCATACGTCAGTACGCGGGCTTCTCTACTGCCGAGGCGTCTAATGCTTTTTATCGCAAGTCGCTGGCCGCGGGGGGGCAGGGCATCTCCGTTGCCTTCGACTTGGCAACACACCGCGGCTATGACTCAGATCATCCACGGGTCTCTGGTGACGTAGGTAAAGCGGGGGTGGCGGTCGATTCGGTCGAAGATATGAAGGTGCTCTTCGATGGCATTCCCCTTGATCAGGTATCGGTCTCTATGACGATGAATGGCGCGGTGCTGCCCGTGCTAGCCGGCTATATTGTGGCGGCTGAGGAGCAGGGGGTATCGCAGGCGACACTCTCCGGAACCATTCAAAACGATATCCTCAAAGAATTTATGGTGCGCAATACCTATATTTATCCACCCGCACCGAGCATGCGCATTATTGGGGACATCATCGCCTACTGCTCGGCAAATCTGCCCAAATTCAATACGATTTCGATTTCTGGTTATCACATGCAGGAGGCCGGAGCTAATACGGCTTTGGAGCTCGCCTATACTCTCGCCGACGGAAAGGAATACATACAAACTGCGATTCAAGCTGGCCTAGAGATCGATGATTTCGCCCCCCGGCTCAGCTTTTTCTGGGGGATTGGCATGAACTTCTACATGGAGATTGCCAAAATGCGTGCAGCGAGGTTGCTTTGGTCCGAAATCGTTGCGACCTTCAACCCGAAAAACCCCAAAAGCGGGATGCTCCGCACGCACTGCCAAACCTCGGGTTGGTCCCTGACTGAGCAGGACCCCTACAACAACATTGTAAGAACGACTATCGAGGCAATGGCAGCGGTTTTTGGCGGCACCCAGTCCTTACATACCAACGCCTTGGACGAGGCAATCGCGCTTCCCTCTGATTTTGCTGCGCGCATTGCTCGCAACACGCAGCTCATTTTGCAGGAAGAAACGGGAATAGGTCAGGTAGTGGACCCCTGGGGTGGGTCCTACATGATGGAGCAACTGACCCACGACATGGCAGAAAAAGCCCGTGAACTAATGCGCGAAATAGATGAGCTTGGGGGTATGGCCAAGGCCATTGAAAGTGGGCTGCCAAAGCTACGAATCGAGGAGGCTGCGGCGAAGAAGCAGGCGCGCATTGATCGTGGAGAGGACGTGATTGTGGGCGTGAATAAGTTTCAGGTCGATGAGCAGGATGCGGTCGATATTCTTGAGATCGATAACGAGCAGGTGCGCGAATCGCAAGTAGCCCGGCTTGCTGATATCCGTGCTTCTCGGGATGACACGCGTGTGGCAGAAGCGCTGCAGGCGCTCACGAATGCCGCGGAGTCGGGTAGTGGTAATTTACTCGAGCTGGCCATTAATGCGACTCGGTCCCGAGCAACGGTAGGCGAAATATCCGACGCGCTTGAGGCGGTGTATGGTCGGTTTGTGGCGCACGCACAAACCGTATCAGGGGTTTATGGCGCAGCGTATGCCGAGGATGCCAACTGGGAGAGTATCTCGATGGATATTGACGCTTTTGTCCAGCGGCACGGTCGGCGACCGCGAATGCTGGTCGCCAAAATGGGGCAGGACGGGCATGACCGGGGAGCAAAAGTTGTTGCCACTGCTTTCGCAGATGTTGGTTTTGATGTTGATTTGTCGCCCATGTTTTCGACGCCTGAGGAAGTGGCGAGGCAGGCAGTTGAAAATGACGTCCATGTTGTAGGTGCATCGTCACTCGCTGCTGGGCACAAGACGCTGGTGCCGCAATTAATTGAAGCGCTTAAGGCCGAGGGAGCGGATGACATCATCGTCATCGCGGGTGGCGTTATTCCTCAGCAGGATTACGCTTTTCTTGAGGAGCGAGGTGTGGCCTTGGTTTTTGGTCCTGGCACGCCTATCCCAGATGCCGCGCGAAAAGTCCTCGATGCCATCAACGCCAACAGCTGAGGACATTCTGGCGGGCGATCGACGCGCGCTGGCCAAAGCAATTACGCTCGTTGAAAGTCAGCGAGAGGAAGACCGGGAGAGTGCCCAGACACTGCTGGGTCAACTATTACCCCACACGGGCAAAAGCGTCCGCATTGGCGTCACTGGCGTACCCGGTGTCGGTAAATCCACGTTTATTGAAGCCTTTGGTCAACATGTAATTGGTGCGGGGCATCGCTTAGCCGTGCTCGCTGTCGATCCGAGTTCACCGGTCGCGGGGGGTTCCATTCTTGGTGATAAGACTCGCATGGAGGCTTTGTCGCGATTGGAAGACGCGTTCATTCGACCGTCGCCCGCAGGACAGGCGCTGGGTGGTGTTGCGTTCAAAACGCGAGAGTCGCTACTGCTTTGTGAAGCAGCCGGTTTCGACGTCATTCTTGTCGAAACGGTGGGCGTGGGCCAGTCTGAGCATCAGGTGGCGGGCATGGTGGATTTCTTTTTGTTATTGATGCTTCCTGGTGGCGGCGATGAACTCCAGGGCATCAAAAAAGGTATTTTAGAGCTGGCCGATGCCATAGTGGTCAACAAAGCAGATGGCGCGAGCGAGCCTCTGGCGAAGACAACTCAGCAGCATTACCGAGGCGCAATGTCGCTGCTCAATCACGGATCAACGTGGGAGCCTCGCGTGATGACGTGTTCAGCATTACATGCCGATGGCATATCTGCTGTTTGGGAGACTATTCAGGAGTACGCTGATGCCGCAAAAGGCGACGGTCGTTTCGAGCAGGCCAGAGCGGACCAAAATCTGGCGTGGATGCGGCAACTGATTGATGAACTGCTCCGCGCTTCAGTGTCGCAACATCCCGACGTGAAGGCCGCGCTGCCTGAGATCGAAGCCGCAGTGAACGCAGCACAGCAAACCCCGTTGGCGGCCGCACAAGCCGTTTTGGCCCTCGCACGGCAGTGACGTCAGCGACCACTGTGTCCCCAAGGGTCCTGGCGTAATGAGTAACCCGCCTTTTGTGTCCTCAGAGGAAGCAGTGAGCGCACAGGCGTCGCGGTACTTTATGGGCCCCTGTTTTGACGCACGAGCCATGCGCGACTTGGACAGGCGCTCCGCCGCCGCACAGGGTATTACCGAGTTCGATTTGATGCAGCGCGCTGGCGCTGCAGCGGTCAAGCACCTCCTCAAGCAATGGCCAATGGCGACACGCTTCGCCGTTTTTTGTGGCACCGGAAATAATGGCGGCGATGGGTGGGTTGTCGCAACTTTATTGCGTGAGCGGGGCCTGTCCTGTGATGTATTCCTGCTAGGGCAGTCCGAGAAGATCTCGGGGGCGGCAAAGTTAGCTTATGACGCCTGGTGCGGACTGGCGCTCGGGGAGGTGCGCAGCAGCGATGATTGGCCCACGCTCGCGCAACGGGGGGGTAAGTACGACCTGATAGTCGACGCGCTGGTAGGGATTGGTTTCAACGGGTCGTGTCGCCCGCGATTTGAACGGTTGGTTGAGTCGATCAACGCAGACGCAGCGCCAGTCCTCTCCCTCGATGTGCCCAGCGGTTTGAATGCAGATACTGGAGCGGCTCCAGCTGCAGTCGTTGAGGCGACCTCTACGATCACATTTATCGCGATGAAGCCCGGACTCGTCACGGGACGAGGAAGAGACGTTACCGGTGATCTCCTTTTGGATCCATTGGGAACCCCTCACTCTACGATCGCTGACGCGCCCTCAGTCGCGCAAAGTTGGGCAAACAGATTGCCGGAGCCGCTACTGAAAACGCGTCCCCCAACGGCACACAAGGGGGCGTTTGGCCACGTTCTGGTCGTTGGGGGTAACGTCGGTATGGGAGGCGCGTCTATCTTAGCGGCGGCGGCAGCGTTGCGCGCGGGCGCTGGATTGGTCACGTTGGCTACGCGGCCGGTGCACTTATCTGCGGCGATATCACGTCACCCTGAGCTGATGACCTGCGATATTGAGCAGCCTGAGCGCCTGTCTCCATTGCTTCAGCGGGCGTCAGTGGTGGTTATTGGGCCTGGGTTGGGTGAAGACAGTTGGTCAGTAGCCTGCTTGAGACTTGCGCTCGACAGCAAAAAGCCGCTGGTTGTCGATGCTGATGCGCTGAATCTTTTGGCGGCCGATGGAGGGCTCCCCCACATACCTGAAGGCAGTGTATTGACACCGCACCCGGGTGAGGCAGCGCGCCTCGCTAAGGTCCGCGTTATCGATATCGAGACAGACCGGATTCACTGGGCACGCCGCCTCGCCAGGCAGTACCGGGGTACCATTATCTTAAAGGGGGCGGGTAGCATTGTTGTGTCTCAAGATGAGGGCTGTCGCGCAGATATCTGCTCGGCAGGTAACCCCGGGATGGCCACGGGGGGGATGGGCGATGTTCTGGCGGGCCTTGTCGGCGCTTTGCTCGGTCAAGGGAATGAGGCTCACGTCGCCGCATTGGGTGGCACAATAGCCCACGCAGCGGCGGGTGATCTGGCCTGGCGAGGGCATGGCATTGGTCTGACGGCAAGCGATGTGATCAGCCATCTGGGAGCGGTCTTAACTCCCGAAGTCGGTGCAGACGCGCCACGATGACGTGCGATGAGCGCACCGCGAGCGAGTAAAGCCCTAGGGTGTCGAGCGGATTTCACGTGCACGTCTCATCATCTTCCAGAGCGCCCATCATCACGAGGGCGTCATAAAGCTCCTCGTCGTGACTAGAAAGGTCAAGCCGTTGCAACGACTCCCCGCGGCATAGCGCCATGAGATTTTGCATCGCTCTCGCGGGAACCGCGAAGGTATCACCATTGATAAACACATCGAGATGTTGCTCGCGCTCCGTCCAGGCGATCCGCGCGTCCCGGGACAGTCGTAACAACGGACCTATCGGCAGCGACGGCGGGCCAGACAGCGCATAGTCGTCTAATCTGACGTCACCAGTAACGATTTGTCCGAACCACCGATTGTCATCCAGTGCGTCCCAGACGTTAGCGATGGCGTCTCTGGCATTGCGGATATGTTCTTTACTAATTTCCCCGGGGCGCCCCGCAGGCAAACCGGGCAGGTCTTCCAGGAGGGAAGTCGAATCGAGTTGCTCGAGGAGGTTGTCGGTTAATCTTGCCAAAAGGTGTGAGATAGCGGGCGCTCTAAATCCCAGGGAGAAGGTGAGCGACTCACCCTTGGCGATACCCCAGTGGGCGATACCTGGCGGAACATAGAGTATATCCCCGGGAGACAACACATAACTCTCGCTGGGCTCGAATTCCGGGATAAGGCTGAGATCATTTGCGTCTATCAGGGGCGTCTCTGCGCCGCAGTGGCTCCCGATACGCCACTCACGGGATCCACTGCCCTGCAGGAGAAACACATCATAACGGTCGAAATGTGGGCCCACACCCGCGCCATCGATTGCGTAACTCACCATGATGTCATCGAACCGCCACCGCGGTAGAAAAGCGACGTGGGTGCGTAGCGCGGCGACACCCTCATGCCATTGATCAAGACCCTGCACCAGAAGCGTCCACTCATCGTCTCGTTGGAAGTCCTGAGCACAAAAGGGGCCCTCCTGCTGCTGCCAGACACCGTCACAGCGCGAGACCAACCGACTTTCGATGTCTTCCTCCATTGCGAATCCTGCCAGTTCATCTGGTGAGATTGGCGAGGAAAAATTTGGAAGCGCTTGCGGGAGTAACAGCGGCTTTTGTTGCCAGTACTCTAAGAGAAATTGTGCCTCAGAAACCGGTAGCTTCATGGCGCAAGCATCGCTCCGCTATCACCGCTATCAGTGAGTCCTTTTATCAATATTCTGTGCCAGAGTGGATGCGTAGCCCGTATAGCTTCCGGGAGTAAGGCTGAGCAGACGCTGTTTAGCCGTCTCGGGAATGTCGAGGTTCGAGATGAATTGATGGAGGATATCGGCTGTTAAACGCTGACCCCGGGTGAGTGCCTTCAGCTTTTCATAAGGCTCTGGGACCCCATGACGGCGCATAACGGTTTGTATTGCTTCGCCCAAAATCTCCCAGCTGGTATCGAGATCAGCATTGATCGGTTCCGATGCAACTTCAAGTTTGTTAATACCGCGTTCGAGTGAACTCAGTGCCAGTAAGGCATGGCCTATAGCGACCCCAACGTTCCTGATTACGGTGCTATCGGTCAGATCGCGTTGGAGCCGGCTGATCGGTAGCTTTTCGGCCAGGTGGGAGAGCAGGGCATTGGAGACCCCGAGGTTGCCCTCTGCGTTTTCGAAGTCGATGGGATTGACCTTGTGCGGCATTGTCGAGGAGCCGACTTCACCGGCGATCACCTTCTGCGTGAAGTATCCGAGGGATATGTAGGACCAAACGTCGCGAGCAAAATCAATCAATACGGTGTTGATACGGAGGAGGCCATGAAAGTATTCAGCCATATAGTCATGGGGCTCGATCTGAGTGGTGTAAGGATTCCAAGCTAACCCCATTGAGGATAAAAATTCATGGGAGAGCGCGGGCCAATCAATGTCCGGGTAAGCGATGGAATGGGCGTTGTAGTTGCCCACGGCGCCGTTCATTTTTCCCATTGGCGTTATGCCCTCGATGGCTTCTCTTTGCCGGGCCAGGCGCGCAACAACGTTTGCAAGCTCCTTGCCAAGGGTTGTCGGCGTGGCTGCCTGTCCGTGAGTCCGCGATAGCATAGGCTGTTGGGCGTAGTCGTGGGCCAGCGTTGTTAGCCGTGCCTGAACTGCGGCAAGCGCCTCAGCCAATACCGCCTGACCGTCACGGAGCATGAGAGCGTGCGACAGGTTGTTAATATCCTCACTGGTGCATGCGAAGTGAATAAATTCACTAATCGCGCTCAGTTCGGGCACATCCGCGATCGCCTCTTTCAAAAAGTATTCAACGGCCTTTACATCATGGTTGGTCGTTTCTTCGATCTGCTTAATGCGAGCTGCATGTTCGGCGCTGAAGTTGCCTGCGATGCCGTCGAGATACTGCTGTGCCTGTTCACTCAGGGGCGCGACCTCCGGTATCCCCGGGCAGGCTGCCAGCATCTTCAGCCAGCCTATTTCCACCGCCACCCGCCGCTTGTTCAAGCCGAATTCGGTAAAGATGGGCCGGAGTGCATTCAGTTTCTCGCAATACCGCCCGTCCAGCGGCGAAAGCGCAGTGAGCCGATGATCCGTCATTTTAATAGCCCGATAAAACGGTCAGTTTAACATGGGCCCGGGCCGTACCGCTGTGTCAGGCGCGCGTGCGCCAGCAAATCGATGGGCCCGCTAGGAGTCTACCGTGCCCAGGTCGCGGGCAAGCCGCGCCGCGGTTTCCCGGGTGGCACCGCGGGTCAGCATCAAATTCAACCGCGATCCTCCCAGTTGACGCCACAAGAACGCGGCCCTGACGCCGCATAGCAGTAGCGTGCGAACGACGTCCGCGACGCGGGGATTATTCAGGTGTTGAGCGCTACCCGTCACCTTAATACGGTAGGGAAGCGTACTCAGTGTATCTTGATAAATAGCCGAAATATTAGCAGATAAACTATTGATATCAGTATAGAAATTGTCTGCTTTGTATGCCGTATGTTTGAGTCGCGAGTGCACAATGGCCTGTAAATCTTCCCTTCGCGCAAACCGCTTTTCGAGCTGCAGCATTGACAATGTATACCGCAGAGTGTCGGCTGCCGCCTGATCTTGTGAGAGCTGAAGGCAGGAGGCCAGTTGCTCAAGGCCCAATCGAATCCCTTGGGGAGTCCCGAACACCGCGTCTACGGCGTCGGGTTCAAAAGAAAAAAGAGAATGGATAGAGGATTCAGCAAAAGGGGTTGGCCAGCTCCCGGTTTTAGCCGCCAGATCAACAATGCGAGCGGCTTGCGCGACGCCCGCCAGCGCGAGGGTGCGTTGCTCTCTGATTGGACGCTGACTCACAAGGCGCGCTCGATAACGCCACCGCCCAGGCAAACATCTCCGTCATAAAAAACCACCGACTGTCCGGGTGTTATGGCTCTCTGCGGTTCCTCAAACGTCACCTCTAAAGCCTGACCCGCACCCGCGATAACGCAAACTTGATCAGGCTGCCGATAACGAATCTTGGCCTGGCACCGGAGGGGGGTTTCCGGCGACACGCCCCCAACCCACAGCACACCAGCGCATTTTAAGCGCTGATGAAAAAGACTGGGGTGCTGCGCCCCCTGAGCAACAATCAGGGTGTTCTGGTCGACTTCTTTGTCGACCACATACCATGGCGCCTCTGCATGTCCCGCTTGCCCACCAATGCCGAGCCCTTGTCGCTGACCTATGGTGTGATACATCAAGCCCTCGTGCTCACCCAGGGTCTTGCCATCTGTTGTGATGATAGGCCCGGGCTGTGCGGGGATGTACTGCTTCAGAAAATCACGAAAGCGCCTTTCGCCGATAAAACATATTCCCGTGCTGTCTTTTTTTCTGGCGTTCCTAAAGCCGGCGTCTTTGGCTTTTTCGCGAACCGTGTGCTTATTGACATGGCCCACCGGGAAAAGCGTTTTTTCGAGGGCGGTGTGATCTACCTGGTGTAGGAAATAGCTTTGATCTTTGTTGCCATCCAGGCCTTTTTTAAGTCGGGTTTTACCATTGTGCACATCGGTTCTGACGTAGTGACCCGTTGCAATGAGATCGGCGCCGATTTGCGTGGCGTAGTCGAGGAAGGCGCGAAATTTGATTTCACGGTTGCACAAAATGTCGGGATTAGGGGTTCTGCCAGCCCGATATTCTGAAAGAAAGTGCGCAAACACGTCGTCCCAGTATTCAGCCGCAAAATTAGCGCTGTGGAGCGTGATGCCGAGCTGATCCGCGACAGCTTGAGCGTCAGCGAGGTCGGCGACGGCCGTGCAATACTCCGTACCGTCATCTTCCTCCCAATTCTTCATAAACAGGCCCTCCACGCGGTAACCTGCCTCGAGCAGCAACAGCGCCGCAACCGATGAATCGACCCCGCCGGACATACCAACGATGACAGTCTGTGATGTATTTTCTGCGGGTGAGGTCACGGGGAGTTTAGCGTCAATGGGTCAATGGGCGGTCAGCATGATGGCAGCATCAATCGGGGTCAACGGTTGTCAGTAACGTCGAGTCCACTCGATGTTCTCCCGGCTGCAGATTATCGAGCCGCCAAGGCCCAACGGCGACTCTGATGAGTCTCAGGGTGGGGTATCCGATGGCGGCGGTCATTCGACGAATTTGCCGATTGCGCCCCTCGCTGATACTCAGATCCAGCCAAGAGTCGGGAACGGATTTTCGTTCTCTGATGGGCGGAACGCGCTCCCAGATGGCGGGGGGAGACATGGGGCGCGCTCGCGCTGGGCGGGTCATACCGTCCTTTAATGGCACACCGCGGGACAGGTGCGCGCAGGCTTCATTATTGATCTTACCCTCAACCTGAACCCAGTAGCGTTTCCACATCTGGTCGCTTGGGTTGGTGATGCGTCGTTGCAGCGTGCCATCGGCGGTCAAGACGAGGAGGCCTTCTGAATCGTAATCCAGTCTGCCGGCGGGACGGTATTCCGGTGCGTTGATGAAATCTGCCAGGGTCGTTCGCGGTGCATCTGGTCGTTCGCGATCGGTGAATTGACGGAGCACGCGGAATGGTTTGTTGAGGAGAATAACGCCTGACATTCACATAGTGTGACGGATTTAATGTTAAAATACCGAGCTAACCTCGACCCACCTCATTTCCGCCAAAGTTGTGGAGGGAGGGGTGTGTGAGCCGTGTCGCTGTGAGAGGCAAAGTTTGTAATTTCTGGGGAGTTTCAAAATGACATACCAACACATTCAAGTACCGGAAGCCGGCGAGAAGATTACGGTTAATGAAGATAACAGTATCTCGGTACCTGACAATCCCATCATTCCTTATATCGAAGGCGATGGCATTGGTGTGGATATTTCACCGGTGATGATTGCGGTAGTGGATGCGGCGATTGCGAAGGCCTATGACGGCGCTCGCCGAATCTCCTGGATGGAAATCTACACCGGCGAGAAAGCGGCAGA
>Ga0181568_10001980_pt1 | contig 18641 bp, 17 predicted proteins | sample 101ome_20_FD_133758 | JGI IMG/M metagenome (GOLD analysis project Ga0181568, IMG submission 133758) | Coastal salt marsh microbial communities from the Groves Creek Marsh, Skidaway Island, Georgia - 101404AT metaG (megahit assembly) | ecosystem: Environmental > Aquatic > Marine > Intertidal...
CTTGAGCTTTTTCTGGATTGTAGATTCCATCTACTGAATTTCTAGCAAGTTCTTGGCTAATTGCTGATTGGCTGAAGCCTAATTGTTCGGCAATAGTTCGCTGGTAGGGCTGAAAATGCATAATTAATGCGATATTTCGGCGTTTCTCTCGGGTAAGACGTTTGTAAGTGCTCATATTGGTTGTGGTTTTCACTATTTACAACCGATGAGCACTTCTTTTTGTGTATTAACTTTCTTTAAATTAGCTGGTCAGTGGAAACTGCCCTTTATCTTAACTTGCACTTATTTTCAGAAAAACAAAGTTCTTATATAATAAATTTATGAAAATAATGACAAATATAGCTTTGGTTATCTTATGCGCAACAAGTTTTACTGTAGCAAAAGCAAACCAACACCAATCATATGCACTTGATAAATTAGCAAATGCACAAGCTCAATATGATAGATTGCAACAACAAAAAAAAGCAATCAATCAATTGTTGAGAGCTGTAAAAAAAGATCTTAAAGCGGCTCAAGTAAGAGCAAAAGCTGAGAGATTGCAAATTGATGCTGATACAACAAGGCAAGATGCTGTTGTTATGGTAGAGCAAACAGGAGTAGCTGTAGACTTACCTAACTTAATGACAGCAAAAGGTGTTGAAGCAGGAATCATTGAATACGACGAGAACACAGATGAAATTGACAGAGAATTAAATAAAAACGCAAGTGAAAAATCTGTTTATTTCCCGGGTGGTCGTACTGTGCAACCTGACAACGCATCAGACTTACCAGATTACATTAAATAAACTGTGAAACAAAAATTTTGGCAATTAACTAAGCTTTTTTTCTTAGCATTGATTTTGCTTGCTTTGCAAATATCACTTGTAAAAGAAATAACAAGCTTTAATATCAATCTGCCATTACTGTCAATCATTGCCATAGCAAGCTTTTGCAGCTTAGAACTTAGTTTATATACTGCAATGTTTTATATTGCTACAACTTATATACTCAGCTATAACAACACAATTATTTTTGGTTATGCAATTGCCGCATTGCTTTGTTACAAATGCAATCCAAAAAACATTGAAGACAAATTCTTAGTGGCTATGTTTTATTGTTTAGTTTTAAGTCCTATTTTTGAAATCATCTACAACCCAATCAAAGATAATTTAATACAAAGCTCTATACAAAACACCATCACCAACATGATTTGCATGGTACCAATATATTTTATAGTCAAAACAACACTTAAAGTCAAACAAAAAAGATGATTTTAGACAAAGTTACAACTTGGCATGATGTTTTAAAAGCAGAATTTGCAAAAGAATATTTTCAAAAGCTTGAATTGTTTCTAGAAAAAGAAAAACAAGAACATATCATTTATCCTAGTGCAGAAGATGTTTTTAATGCTTTTGATTATTGTTCTTTTGCCAAAATTAAAATTGTCATCTTGGGACAAGATCCTTATCATGGTCCAAATCAAGCTCACGGACTGGCTTTCTCAGTACAAAAAAACATCAGCCCACCACCTTCCTTAAAAAATATTTTTAAAGAACTTAAAGAAGATATAGAGGGCTTTGAAATACCAACGCATGGTGATTTAAGTTTATGGGCACAACAAGGTGTGTTTCTGCTCAATACTTGTTTAACAGTAAGAGCTGATAGCCCGGGCTCACACTTTAATCAAGGTTGGGAAATCTTTACTGATCGAGTAATAGAGCTAATAAATGAACACAAAGAAAATATTGTGTTTATGCTTTGGGGTAGTCCTGCCAGAAAAAAGAAAAATAAAATCGATACAAAAAAACATTTAATTTTAGAAGCACCGCACCCTTCGCCACTTTCAGCCTACCGAGGATTTTTTGGTTCAAAACACTTTTCTCAAGCTAATAAATTCTTAGAAGCACATAATCAAAGAACTATCATTTGGTAAAGATCAAATAAAGCTATTGTGGAATAATAAAAATATGGATTTCAATTTATCTGAAGAACAAGCAATGCTACAAAAAATGGTTAGCGATATCGCTAAAAATGAATTTGCAGAAACTGCAAAAGAAATTGATAAATCACATCGCTTCCCAAAAGAAAATATAGAAATAATGGCGCAAGCCGGTTTACTTGGAGTAACCATAGACGAAAAATATGGCGGCGGAGCAATGGACTATATCTGCTATTCAATTGTTGTTGAAGAACTCTCTAAAATCTGCGCTACAACTGGAACCATTATGTCAGCGCATCTTTCTTTATGCGCACATCCTTTGCAAGAATGGGGTTCTGATTTTTTAAAGGAAAAATATTTAGGTGATTTAGCACAAGGAAAAACACTTGGAGCTTTTGCCTTAAGTGAACCGGGTAATGGTTCAGATGCTGCTGCTATGAGAACAGAAGCAAAAAAAGATGGAGATTTTTACTTGCTCAACGGTTCCAAAGCATGGATAACCAATGGTGCAGAGGCAGACACTTACTTGGTTTTAGCACAAACAAACAAAGAAGCCAAACATAAAGGAGTAACTGCCTTTATAGTTGAAAAAGGTTGGGAAGGATTTAGTTTTGGTAAGCCAGAAGACAAACTTGGTATCAGAGGCAGCTCAACAACACAATTACATTTTGATAACTGCAAAGTACCCAAAGAAAATATTTTAGGGCAAGAAGGTGATGGATTTAAAATCGCAATGACTACTTTGGACGGTGGCAGAATTGGTATGGCTTCCCAAGCACTTGGAATTTTGAGAGCTGCATTTGAAGATTCGGTACGCTACTCCAATGAAAGAGAGGCTTTTGGTAGCAAAATCAATGAATTTCAAGCAATTCAATTTAAACTAGCAAATATGGCAACAGACATAGATGCCGCTCGAGGATTGATTTATAAAGCGGCAGTGGCTCATGATGAAGGCAAAGCGTATTCAAGATTTGCAGCTCAGGCAAAATTATTTGCTTCGGAAGCAGCAATGAAACATAGTGTCGAAGCAGTACAAATTCATGGCGGCTATGGTTACACCACAGAATACAATGTAGAACGTTATATGCGTGATGCCAAAATCACTGAAATTTATGAAGGTACTTCTGAGATTCAAAGAATTGTAATTGCTAAATCAATTTTAAAAGAGTTTTGTTAAACCAATTTAAGATGCAGACTGTCCGGGATAATCACCGGCTATGCCCATTTTAATAAAATTAGTCAACCAATTATAAAAAGAGCCCCTAGAAGAAAATCCACCTCTGCTAACGCCAATAGGATTGATTATCATAGTTAAATTATAACAAGAAAGCTATGACTTTTTGACTTTAGCTTTAACAGATTTTTTGGCTAATTTCTTTTTGTATTTTGCTAAATCCTTTGCTTTTAAATACTTAGTAAAATTTGGTTCTTTGATATTGTTTGCTTGATAATATTTTTCTTTATGCAAATAAATATTCTTACGCTTCAGTATAAAAGCAGTTAATTTTTTTTCGTGTTCTTTTGCATCTTGAATCCAAATATATGATTCATTATGAATTGGTAGTTCTTCACCTTTTAAAACTAGCTCAGGCAATGGAAATAATGCCCCTTTAACAAAACCTTTGGTACCTTGCTTCCATTTACTCTCTTTGCTTGGCGTATCATAAACAGCATAAGCAGAATCAGTTACAGCTTTAATACCTCTTCCGGTTGGAAATCCAACAGACCAAATTGCGACAGTAAGTTTTAAAACCGTTGCCAAAATTGCTCCACCAAGTTGAATACTATGTTTGTTAGATACAATTACTCTTGGTCTAATTTTTATATCTTTATCCACCTTAATTATTTTTTGGTTAGGTAAAATAGCTTGATAAAGATGTAGTTTCAAATATTCATCACGCAAAAAATGTTTTCTAAATGAATATTCAAAAAATTTACCTTTAAAAATTGTGCCAATCGGAAAGACCTCTGTTTCATTTTTATCATCATGTTGAGTTACGATTAATTCTATTTCCTTATCGTTTAAGGTTAAAACTTGTGCTTCTAAATCAGTCGCAAAAAAATATGCTTGCGCTGGAGCCAAATTATTTAAAATAAGCAAAAAAAGGGCCCCTAAAACTAGAAATTGTCTCTTCATAAATTAGTCTTTATATATTTATATGCAAAATTATGTGATTTATAACCAAAATACCTTGTTTTATTGTTAAATCTTATTAAGAATCCACTAAAGGGACAGTGTTTGATTCTTTTGTTAGGCGTGTCTAACCAAACCCTACTTATGCCCAAATCTAAAGACTCGAGATACTTATTACGGGTTTGGAAGCACGCCCATTAGCAAAAATAACACGATCTGTAGTTAGAATATATATGGGATAAATATATATAGGACAACTCACAATAAATGGATCAAATTTCCCCTGATCAAGATTCACAAAAAGTAAGAGGAGTTATTTATAACTCTAAAAAACCTATTGGTGGTGTTTATTACTACGACGAAAAAACAAAACCTGTTCGCATGCAAATAAACCCGCAAACAAAAGAAGAAGAATTAATTGTTGAGATCGAAAAAAAATATTTTTTAAAGTCCAAAAAACATCTAGAAAGAAACCTCGCCAAAATTGAAAAAATCGGTTCTGATTTTGGTGTAGAAAATAATGAGCTAGACGAAGAAACAAAAGCAAAAATCATTGCTGAAAGAATCGCTGAACTGAATGAAGAACAAGATGCCTTTCAAAGAAGACTTTATAGAGAAAAACAAAGAAAGATTTTACACATCAAAAGACTCGCACAAAAAATAGAAGACCAAAGTGACAATTACACAGTGGTCATAGCTGGAAAAGCCATAGACTTTGGTAAAGAAGGAATCGCAGAAGCCAACTTTACAACAAGTGATAAAGAATGGTTACAAAAAGCTCAACACTATTTTATTAACGCCAAAGAAAATGGTAAAAGAATTGGTAGTGCCGAAGAATACACATCTAAAGAAGCTCTTGAAGCTCTCTGGGCAACCGCACAACAAACTGGCATTGATCCAAAAAGATTTTTAGTACAAATTTTTAACGAAACTCGCTTTAACCCTAATGCAAAAGGAGCCTCAGGCGAGCGTGGTATTGGACAATTCAAAAAGACAACTGCTGAATACTACGGCTATGATTGGCAAACAATGCAATCAGGGCTAGACGGTTATGCTTACCAAGCTAAAGCGGCGGCTGAATTTGTCAGCAAAGTTGGTGAAGAGTCTTATAACGGCAAAGGAGCTAAAGCTCGAAGATACAAAAACAAAATAACCAATAGAGTTAATTCCATTGAAGAAAGCCCTGCTGCGTGTAATTTAAAAAATACAGAACTCTGTATTAGTACAAATTTTTAAAAGCCGCTTCTAACAAAAAACATTAAACGTTTTGGGCTTCTTGTTCTTTTGCATACTCTATCATAGTATTAGCAATATTAACGAAAGCCTTACTTACAGCATGTTCTGGATTGACAACTGTAATTGGTTTACCGTTATCACCACCAGTTCTAACTTCTAAATCTATTGGTATCTCACCCAAGAAATTAATACCAAGCTCTTGTGCTGACTTTTGTGCACCACCGTGTGAGAAAATTTCCGTTCTTTGAGAACAATGAGGACAACTAAAGAAACTCATATTCTCAATGATTCCTAAAATTGGCACACCCATATTTCTAAACATTGCTAAACCTTTTTTGGCATCTAGCAAAGCAACATCTTGCGGCGTTGTTACAATCACAGTACCAGTTAAAGGAACATTTTGACACAAAGTAAGCTGAGCATCAGAAGTACCCGGAGGTAAATCGATTAATAAATAATCCAATTCTCCCCACTCCACATCTCTTAAAAATTGTTTAATAACACCGTCCAACATTGGTCCACGCCAAATTGTTGGTTTATTTTCATCCACTAAAGTTCCCATAGAAATCAAGCGAATACCATAAGCCTCTAAAGACATTACTTTTCTATCTTCTGTTACATGTGGTTTTTGGCTTTGTCCCAACATTAAATGCACATTGGGTCCTGTAACATCTGCATCAAGTAAACCGACTTTAAAACCAAGTTGTTTTAGAGCAATCGCCAAATTTACTGAGCATGTTGATTTACCAACGCCACCCTTACCACTATTGATAGCAATAATATTTTTAATACCTGGTACAGGAGTTTTTGGAGCCAACTCACCAGCACCGCGCAAACCACCCAAGGGTCTGTGCCCCGACGCTTTTTGTGTTGTATAAACATCAAGCTCCAAGAAACCTGCTTGTTTTAATTTACTTTCTATCTCAGAAATAATTTGAGATTTCTTTTCTTGGTTTTGTGGGTCGTCTAATAACAAATTAAAAACCACTTTTTTATTGGCTTGTACAGAAAGATCTTTAAATGAATCAGTAGCTATTACTGAACTAACAATCTCTATGGCTTTTTCTTTATCAGACATAGTGACTATTATAGCGAATAAGTGTCCTAAATGCTAAGTTTTAATAAGATTGCGAAAACAATAAATATTCTTTTTCCAAGACTTTAATAAATGCTTTTTTAATAAACTGATCCCAATCTTCAAAATCCATTTTTATATTTAAAGCTTCTAGGTACTCGAAAGATAGATGCCATAAATCCTGTGAATTTAGTTTTTCTTTTTGTAAAGATTTTTCTATATACTGAGCAAACTTATTTAATAAATAAATATTTTTATTTTGTTGTTTTTGAGAATAGTTTTGATTTTGATTTTCCAAAACTTCTATTAGTTCTAAAGGCATTTGCCATTTCTTTTGTATCTCTAACGACAAACTATTCAAGTCAAAACCTAAAACCGCTAATGAGGCTGTTTTTACAGCCAAACCTTTATTTAACAAATCTTCAAATGCTTTTAATTTAGCTGGCATTCTTAAAGACAAAATCATATGAGGCATATAAGTATTTAAAGCTTGAAAAAACAATAAAGTATTTTGATCAGAATTAATTAATTGAGAAAATTCTTTTACAAAAAGGGCTAACCTAAGTGATCTTTTAAAATATCTTAGACAGTCTTTTGAATTAATTTCTTGCAATTTATTTATATATTTTTTTATGTAATAATTTTGTACTTCTTCTTGCACTGAATTAAAACCAACTCTTTTGATAGCATTTTGAATATCTGATTTTTTTAGAAAATTGTTTGCAAATGTGCTATTTGTCAACTTAGCTTTTTTTAAAATCAATTTGACTAAAGCCGTATCATTTGCCAAAAAATTAACCAAATCCAAATTTAAAGTTTTATCCGAAGAAGCCATTTGCATTAACTTAAAAAACAAACTATGTGCAAAATTAAATTCATTACTTTCTTGCACAAGAGTGTTTATCTGCTGTAAAACTTTTGGTCCTTGAGATAAAAAAGAATCTAGTTTTTTTACGGTTAATCTCTGTCTTTCCAACATATGTATATATAGTTCGACATTAGCGATAAATTTTGAGATCGACCAAAGAGACTAAATCTCTTGTAAGAAAATTAGCTATAGTTAACAAAGTTTGGGCAAAACTAGGTGTTTTACACCTTATATAGTTAAAAAAAGCTAAAAAGCCTTATATTTTCTATCTTTTAAGGCATTTTTGCTAAAATTACAATCTAGCTCAATCAAGCTAAACTCATATATATTTACGGAGTAAAAGATAAAATGGCCAAAAAGAAAGATACAGTTGTAGTTACTTTAGAATGCACAGAAGCAAAAGAAGCGGGAGTGCCTCCGTCTAGATATTCTACTTTTAAAAACAAAAAGAAACATCCAGATAAAATGGAAATGAAAAAATACAACAAGTTTTTAAAGAAACATACAGTTCATAAAGAAATCAAATAATGTCACTTGTTCTAAACAAAGACGATTTTACTCCCTTTTATTTAGAAGACCTTTATAACAAATACGAAAATCAATATAAGTACAACTTTAGTAGTGCATGTATGCCTATTAAAAGTTTAGAAGAAGTTTTTCAAACAAATGAACTTAAAGAAATTTTTGCGGCAATAGCCAAGCTTAAACTGGATTATACATACGCCTTGCCGCATGAAAATTTAACAAGCGCTTTAAAAGAAAAGCTTTACCAAAAAAATAATGTCTTTATTACAACAACAGGTGCTTCAGAAGCAATTTATCTGACTTTTAAAGCTCTGTTTCAAGCTGACGATGCAATCATAGTACAAAAACCAATTTATCAATCCTTATATCAAGTTGCTCAAGATGCTGGAATTGAAGTTATAGATTGGCATTTAAAAAATAATTCTTGGGATTTTCATGAGCTAGAATATTTGCTAAAACAAAATCCAAAAATCAAAGCGTTAGTTATCAACAACCCCAATAACCCAACAGGTTTTGCTTTTACAGATACTGAAATAAAAGAGCTTGGCAAAATTTTAGATGGGCGTTTATTAATTGCTGATGAAGTTTTTCAACCATTGGCACTTAACAATTGTTCAAATGTAGCGCAGCTTATAGAAAACTCTATCAGCATTTGTGATTTATCCAAAAGCTTTTCTATGCCGGGTTTAAGATTAGGTTGGCTTGTGATAAAACAAAAAAAACAACAAGAGAAAATCATTGCCTACAAAAATTATTTATCTCTAAGAACAAATATCGTAAGTGAATTTTTAGCAAGCAAAGTCCTAGAAAAAAGTTCTCAAATTATTGCTAATAATAAAAATATACTCAAAAAAAATATCGAGACTCTATTTGCTTTAAACAAAGAAGATTTATTTTTTGATTTAGAAATCAAACAAGAAAAAATTTCTGGACTCACAATATTTCCAAAAATCAATAGCAAATTCACAAAACTCGATTTTTATGAACTACTAGAAAAACACAAAGTCTTTCTTGCTTTTGGTAATAATTTTGGCTTAGAATATCAAGATCATTGCCGGCTAGGATTAGGTAATATAGCCGATGTTCAACAAATCTTGAAATTTGCTAAAATATCTCTTTAATGCAAACAATGACTAAAAATACAAAGTATTTAGAACACAAATACGGTGAAAATTACAAAATTTTAAACGATGCTTTTTTGCACACTCACTTAGCAAATTTGTGCAAAGCCAAAACAAAACAACCAATTATCAACTATATAATTAATGACCTTTATGATTACCTAATTAAAGAAATTATTTCTCAGGAGTTTCCACGCAAACAAGAAACTATAAGAACCAGAATGGCTGATTTAACAAAAAAAGGGTTTTGGCATGGAGAAATAATTGATCCAGAAACAAAAGCTGTTGTTGTTGATATAGCTAGAGCGGGCACACTACCTTCTGAAACCTGTTTTAAAATTTTGAATCAAACTTTAAACCCTGACTTAATTCGTCAAGATCATGTTTATATGGCGCGAAAAACTAATGAGGCAGGCGAAGTCATTGGTATTGATTGGTCTGGCAGTAAGATTGGTGGAGACAAAGATTCAGCATTAGTAATTATTCCTGATCCAATGGGAGCAACTGGATCATCAATATCATCTTGCATTAACCACTTCAAAGAAAATGTAGCGGGGAAAGAAATTAAATTTATTTCTGTACATTTAATTACAACACCTGAATACATAAAAAAAATGCAAAATGATCACCCTGAACTTATTGTCTATGCAGTGAGACTAGATCGAGGCATGAGTAGCGAAAAAGCTTTAGCGGCGATTCCGGGTACTTTTGCTGATGAAGAATCTGGCTTAAATGAAACACAATATATTGTGCCGGGCGCTGGTGGACTTGGTGAACTAATGAATAATTCTTTTTGTTAACCAGCCAAAAAAATATAATTTATTTCATTGGCACTGCGCAAAAAAAATCTCAAACGCTTATTTGAAAAATAATGGGCGTGCTTCCAAACCCGTAATAAGTATCTCGAGTCTTTAGATTTGGGCATAAGTAGGGTTTGGAATCAGTCCCATAATTTACTCTGAGCATAGACCCCTACAAATATAAGTGTTATAATAAAAATATGGCAAAAACAGTAAGTATTTTCTTTTGCAGTGAGTGTGGCAACGAAAGTCAAAGTTATTTAGGCAAGTGTCCAGCCTGTCATACTTGGGGTAGTTTAAAAGAAGCCAAATTTGATAAAAGTAGTAAAAAATCTACAAGCACACAAGATACTGGTTTTTTTGTAAAAGCAGAATCACAAATTTTAAATTTACAAGATATAGCGGCTGATCAAATTAATCGTATGTCGAGTGGTTCATCAGAACTTGATCGAGTTTTAGGTGGTGGTATTGTTCCGGGTAGTTTAACTTTACTTGGTGGTGAACCCGGTATTGGTAAATCAACTATTTTAATACAAGTAGCCGACAAACTTGCAAAAAAAAATCTCAAAATACTTTATATTTCAGCCGAAGAGTCTTCAAGACAACTCAAGCTTAGGGCAACAAGACTAAATATCAATTCTGCAATTACGGTACTTGCGCAAAATAATTTAACACAAATTATTGATGCGATCGAAACACAAGAACCTAGTTTAGTGATTATTGATAGTATCCAAGCAATTTATTCTGCAAAGTTAGATTCTCTCCCCGGCTCACCAAGCCAAATACGAGAGAGCGCTGGACAATTAATGCGCTGCGCTAAGCTTAGTAATATTCCAATTTTTTTGGTTGGGCATATCAATAAAGATGGTGATCTAGCTGGACCAAAAATTCTTGAACATATGGTTGATACAGTAATTCAATTTGAAGGTTCATCTGAATCACAACTTAGATTTTTGCGCAGTATGAAAAATCGCTTTGGTTCAACAGATGAAATCGGAATTTTTCAAATGTCAGAAACAGGCTTACATGACATTAATAATCCTTCGGAAATTTTCTTAGAAGAAAAATCTGGAGGAATGCTTTTTGCGGCTCGAGAGGGTAGAAGAACAATTTTACTTGAGATTCAAGCACTTGCTTTAAATTCTGATTACAATAACCCAAGACGCATTGCAAATGGCATTGATGCAACTAGGTTACACCAAATACTTGCTATTGTTGAAAAAAAACTTGCTATTTGTTTATCAAAAACAGATATTTATTTAAATGTAGTTGGTGGCATTCACATCAAAGATACTGCTGTAGATTTGGCAATTGCACTTGCCATTTATAATAGCGTGCAAGGTCAAAACAACGATAGAGATATAATCGCTCTTGGTGAGCTTGGGCTATCGGGCGAAATTAGATCAGTAGCAAATCTTGAAGCTCGCTTGAGAGAATGTATCAAGCTCGGCTATCAAGAAATTATCATTCCAGAATCCGCAAAAAAAACTATCAACTTTAAAGAACTTGAAGCAAAATTTATTTTTGCAAAAAACATTAATGACTTAGTTAAAAAACGCTAGCTTACAGAACTAAGTCTTGCAATTAAATCATAGGCATCGCAATCTGTGATTTCAACTTCTATAAAAGAACCCGGTGCTGGGCAAATATCATTTGCCGAGATATGCACATAAACCTGTCCATCAATCTCTGGCGCGTCGCGAAAAGATCTAGTAACCAATTGTAAACTAGCATCTTCAAGTTCTTCTATATGCTCTATTAAAACTTGCATCTTAGTACCAATATGTTTTTGGTTTTTTTCAAGAGAAATTTTTTGCTGTAAACGCATTAATTTATCTCTACGCTCTTCTTTAATATGCTCAGGCACTTGATCAGCAAAATCTGCCGCAGAAGTTCCATGTTCTTGAGAATAAGTAAACACGCCAACTCGATCAAAACGAGTTTCTTTTACAAAATTATAAAGCTCCTCAAAATCTTCTTGAGTTTCCCCCGGAAAGCCGACAATAAAAGTAGTACGCATACAAACATCAGGGATTTCTTTTTTTATTAGCTCAGTGGTATCACGTACAGTAAGTGGTCTACGCATTGCTTTTAAAACTTTTTTAGATGCATGTTGCAAAGGAATATCTATATAATTACAAATATTTTTACAGTTACGAATTACTTCGAGCATTGCTTGATCCATTTCAGTTGGATAAGCATACATTACCCTGAGCCATTCAACTCCAGACTCATTTGCGACACGCGCCAATAATTCGGCAAGTGCTCTTCTTTTATAAATATCAGTACCATAAGCAGTACTATCTTGCGAAACCAAAACAATTTCTTTTGCTCCTTGAGCGACTAAGGCTTTTGCTTCAGCTACTATATCTTCAATAGTTCTTGATTTCATATCACCACGCAAATGTGGAATGATACAAAAAGCACATCGATGATCACAACCTTCTGCAATTTTCAAATAGACCGAAGGACCAATCTGAGTGTGCACTCTAGGAGTTTGAGCACTGGCAACTGCATTTGGCACTGTATCAATTTTGATAATTTTTGAATCAATATTATTATTGAGATTTTTGGTAACTTGTTTTACAACTTCTAAAATATCTTGCACATTACCAGTTCCCACCAGTGCTTGTGCTTCTGGCAATTCATCAAACAAATCACCTTTAAATCTTTGCGCCATACAACCAGTGATAATTAATTTTTTGCCTTCATCGGCAAGCTCTGTTAATAGATCAAGACTTTCATTAGTACTACCTTCAATAAAAGTACAAGTGTTTACCAAAGAAAAATCTGCTTTATTATGATCTGCTGTAATTTGATAACCAGCGCCATGTAAAATACCAATCATATTTTCGGTATCAACAAGGTTTTTAGGGCAACCCATTGTTGAAACACCAATTACTGGTAATTTTTTTTTGTTTTTTTCTTTGGCTAAACTAGTCATTTCAAAACAAGAATTATAGCAAAGCTATTAGTGAATACTTAAGGACACCCTTAAAAACTAAGCATGCCTTCTGCGCAACGTGCTTTTTCTTGAGGTAAATAAGCCCACAAAGACTCTTCATCCCAAATTGGCTCTACAGCAGCATCTACTTTATAAACCAATAAACTTTTAATCAGCTCCATCGCACGATGATTAGCAATACCACGAGGATCATTAGTAAGTCTAGTTTTGAGTTGCATAGCGTTTTTTTTACTATCGCAATAAGCAGGCCCCGGGTTTACCCCTGAATTTCTACATAAAACAGCAACAGTTCCATCATCACGCGGACAAGCAAGAACATAGACAGAATTTTTAGATAAATTACTCACTCAATTTCTCTTACAAAGTATTTTAGCATTTAGCATGGGTATAAAACAAAAAAGCACTATTTTGACTAGCCAAAAACCCTTTAAATAAAGGGCTATCCTTAACTAAACTTTAACTCTGTCTTGATTGAATTAATACAATGTCAGGTGTCAATCCACAAAAAACAAATCTGGTAGATCCGGGGACTATTAATGGTTTAGTTCAAGATAGAGCCTTGGCCTTAATTAACCTTTTAAATAACGCTGTTGGTGAAACTAACGGAAATATTGGTGCCAATATTTTTCATATCAGCGATGAAAATGGAGAAGAACAAGAATTAACTTTAAGCAAATACCAAGTTGCCAAAACAGTACTTGATGATAATTGGAAAGAAGCTGAAACTATTTACTATCAAGCAGCTCATCTAAGAATTGATGAGATAAGAGAAAAATTTAACCAAGGTTATAGCAGACTTACAGAAAGTTTGCTCAACACAAATACTATTAACGCTTTATTTGAAAATTTAGAAACAAAAGTTGCAAACTCACTTGATTCTGATCTTGAGACAGATGGGATTCAAATAGATCCAAGTTTAAGTTTTGAAGAAATATTAAGCTTAAAAGAAAATTTTATAGAAAACAATTTACCAACAATCATTGATGACATAGTGACCAATTTTATTAACACTGCCTTTAATAATGACTTAAAAACTTTAACAGATGAGATCTTTGCTTTGATACATGATAACAATGATGAATTTGCTGATACTACTGAAAAATTTCTATACATAAACAAAAATAATGAAACAATGATTTTAAATGATGCTGAAGCTATTTTAAATCAACTTCTAGTAGACAAAAACGTTGCTCAAGAAAATCAAGACAATTTCATTACGAACACCCTAAGAGCTTTATATAATTCAGGTGATTTAAAGCTTTCTGAAACAGTCATAGAAAACATTATTAGTCAAAAAAATATTTCAGAAGATGAGCTTAGCTTTTATAAAATGCAAGATTTTTTAGAACAAATATCTTTTAGTGATCTAAGCGCTATATCAAATGCAACAGAGCTTTTAAAGAGTCACCTTGAAATCACAACACCGAAATACATCGAAGACACCAGAACTTTATTTGATATTTTAAATGGTAAAAAAAATATTGATGCAAAAGATGCAAAAGAAAGAATTTTTGCAAGTGTACAATCACAATTTACTAATTTAGCAAAAGGCGTTAGCGATGTATTAGAGAAGGGTTACGATAAAATAGGTCAAAGCGATATTGAAATTAATATTAGGAAATACCCTCTACAAGCAGCAAAATATTTAAACAGCTTAAAAGCAGGTCAATCAAGTGAAGATAGAGCATTGATTGACAAAGAAATTGAAAAACTAATCAAGTTACAAAAAAAAGAAATCGAAAATTTCCATAATATTGATAAAGCAGATTTTATTAATAGAGAAATCGACAAATTATTTAAATCAAATAGATTAAGGTTTTCACAAGAAACTCGTGGCAAAATCATAGATCATTTAGTAGCAAAAAAACCTGAAGAAGAACAAGAAGCATATAGAACAAAACTTGAAAGTTCTAATGATAAAAAACTCATAAAGTTAATTTCTTTTGAAGAACTTTTGGACTTTAGTGAACTTAGCAAAAATGAACTATTCAAAGATCATTTAGGACAAACAAACAAAACGGACAACGGAAAATTTAAAATTAAAACAAAAACAGATGATGAAATTGAATTTGATAATATTGATGATCTACTAGAAGCTGTATTTGAAAAAAATAATATTGGCGGGCTAAATAAACAATTAGCACAAGAAACAATCCAGCTTTTAGACAAATATCCAAAAGGTGATACCGAAAAATTAGATGATAATCTGGCAAGACTCTTTGGCAAAGAATATACAGAAACAAAAGAGATCATTGATGAGCTAAATCTTGACTTTAAACAATTTAAAAAAATCTCTCAAAATACAAGCACTAAATTTGAAAATATTTCTACTTCTCTGTACGCACTTGAATTTATGAGTGCTTCAAAGAAAAACTCAGAAAGCTTTACAAAAAAACGTGCAACCCCTAGAGAAGACGGCTCTTTTCCTGAGGACAATAGTCCCATTGCGCCATTATTAAGTCCGTCTCCACTTGCTATGGTGATTGCAAAAATCGGCAAAACATTAATAAACAAAACAAATGAACTTGCAAATGGTGGGAGCATTCCAACAACCGATTGGCTTACAGAAGAAAACAATTTATTAGAAAATATCAACGGAAGTTTAAAAATAGCATTTAATACAGGTGAATTAGAGAGCACTCTTAAAACAATATTAGAAAAAAGCCTTGAAACAGTTATCAATAAACCTTTTGCCAATCTCAAATCTAAAGAAGAAACAATCAATGCTAAAAAAGCAGAAAAAGAACAAGAAGAACAAAATAAAAATAATAATCAAAACCGTTTAAACAACTTGATAGAAATCAAAAACAATCAACAACAAGAAGTTAGTGCAGCTAAAACAAGTCTAATAAATTCATTAGAAAACCTGAGAGATAATTATAGCGAAGAAGACTCTAGTTACCAAACTCTTAATAACCTGATCAATAATATTGATAACCATTCAAAACAATATATAAACAATATTATTAACAACTTAGATGATCTTGATGATGATACAAAAGAAGAAATTAATGCTTTGATAGATTCTTTATTTAATCACAAAAAAGATCTAGAAGATACAAATACTCAAATAGAAGCCACTGAAGCAAGAATAACAAAAAATAATAATAGAATACAAGAAATCAACGATAGCTTAGATACCCAAAAAGCTGCTTACAAAGAAGCTTTTTCATCAGCTGTAAATAAACTTGATCAAGAACTTATAGGTGAATACGATATTGAAGGTGATGACAACCAAAATGATTTTATGAGTATTTTTAATGAGTATCTTGCTAGTGACGAACTTGATCTAGATGGCGATGGGATAAATGATATGGATACCAATAATGACGGTATTAACGACTTTGCGAGCTTTAGAAATTTTTCAAGAAGCATCGAAGACCTCAGCAATACTATTAAAAACACTTTTGGTAGTAAAGATCAAGTTGAGGGTGGTATCGATCAACAAGGAATTAGAAGATTAATATTGTTGATGTTTGTTTTTAGTATTTTAGAAGCTGGAGATTGGGACTTCAGAGAACAAGAATCTGATACTAGCCGTTATGAGCTTTACTAAAATTCACACAAACAATGATAGTACCTAAGAAATCAACATCGAAGGTGCTTGAATTGCAGCATTAATCAATCCTAAAAACAAAGGATGCGCTTTTGTTGGTCTTGATAAAAATTCTGGATGAAATTGGCAAGCAATTAAATAAGGATGGTTTTTGTATTCGACTATTTCAACTAAATTTTCATCTGGCGAAGTACCTGATATAACGAGGCCACACTTTGCCAAATCCTCTCTATAAGAGTTATTTACTTCATAGCGGTGCCTATGACGCTCTATGATCATATGCTCAGGATCTATTGCTGCTTTATAAAGTTCTTGTGCCTTTGTGTTTGCAACTAATTTGCAAGGATAATCACCAAGTCTCATTGTTGCTCCCATATCTTTTACTGTTTTTTGGTCTTCCATTAAATGAATAACTGGATTTTGTGTCTCTGCATCAAATTCAATACTATTAGCATCTTTTAAGTTTAAAAGATTCCTAGCAGCTTCAATAACAGTACACTGTAAACCTAAACATAAACCTAATAATGGAATTTTATTTTCTCGAGCATAGCGAATTGCATTAAGCTTACCCTCAATACCACGATCACCAAAGCCGCCGGGTATCACAATAGCATCTAAGTCTGACAAAAACTCTCCTGCTCTTTCATAGTTATCTAAATCATCAGACAAAATCAACTGCAAATCAAGTCCATGATTAAGCTGTGCACAAGCGTGTTTGATCGACTCAGTTACTGAAATATATGCATCAGATAAAGAAACATATTTACCGACAATACCAATTTTCAATTTTCTCTTTTCTGGTTTAACAAGTTTTTTTACAGTTTCTTCCCATGGCTTTAAATCAGGGACATGATTATCTAATTTGACTCTTTCTAAAACGCGACTTGCTAAACCTTCTTTTTGCATAACAGCTGGCACTTCATAAATACTTTTGCAATCTTTACTTTCGATTACATTGCGTGCTGGCACATTTGTAAACAAACTTAATTTCTCTCTTAAGCCTTTTGGTACATGCCGATCTGCTCTTAAAACAATAAGATCTGGCTGTATCCCTTTTGAGCGCAATAATTCAACACTATGTTGTGTAGGTTTAGTTTTCAACTCATCTGCAGCTTTTAAATGAGGCACTAATGTTACATGAATCGAACAAGTATCTTCATAAGGCATTTCATTTCTAAATTGTCGAATAGCTTCAATAAAAATTGAACTTTCTATATCACCAACTGTTCCACCAACTTCAACAATCAAAATATCCGACTTGGTTGCTTTCGCTGCATCAACAATTTTTTCTTTTATCAAATTGGTTACATGCGGAACCATCTGCACAGTAGCACCCAAATAGTCGCCTCTTCTTTCTTTGGCTAAAACTTCGGTATAAATTTGTCCTGAAGTCACACTATTTGATTTCGTCAGATTTGTATCAATAAACCTTTCATAATGACCTAAGTCCAAATCTGTTTCTGCACCATCAGCTGTTACAAAAACTTCACCATGTTGATAAGGACTCATAGTACCCGGATCAACATTTAAGTAAGGGTCTAATTTTTGAATAGAAACTTTATAGCCACGTGCGCTAAGCAAATGACCTAAAGAGGCTGCAACGATTCCTTTTCCAAGGCTACTTACAACACCACCAGTAACAAATATATATTTGGTCATAAGCTTTAAAGACATAAAGTTATCATAAAGCAATTAATATGTAAAGTCTTATAAAGTAAAAAGCTGTTTTTTTTAGTTAGTGTTAACAAAATACAAGTTCTACAAGTTAAAATAAACTTATGTCTCAAATAAATGAAGATTCAGTAAAACACATTGCAAAATTAGCAAGGCTTTCTTTAAACACAGAAGAAATCCAGAAACTAAGCAAAGATCTTTCGGAAATCGTTCACTACGTTGAACAATTAGGTGAATTAAACACAGAAAACATCGAACCGATGGTAGGTGCAGTTGAACTCTTAAAATCACTAAGAGAGGATATTGCAATTGACCAAAAGTTAAGAGATGAGATGCTCAAAAATGCTCCTGACGCTCAAGAAACTGCAATTAAAGTGCCTCAAATGAGTTAGCGACCGTCTATATAAAACCACTTACCATCTTCTTTGACAAACTTAGATGCTTCTTGCATTGTACCTTCTTGTCCTTGAAAACGATATTGTGCTTCAAAAAAAACTAAACCCTCATTATCTCTACTAGAACCAAGTTCGGTTTTTATAACTTTTAATTGTAGCCATCTAAATTCTGAATTATCATCTAATTCAAATTCTTCTGCTTTTGGTCTTGTTGAACTATGCCATGTATCTAACAAATAGTTTTTATTGTTTTTTACATAAGCGCTATAACGAGATCGCATTAATTTTTCTGCTGTCTCAGCAACTTGTGCTCCATCATGAAATGCTTTACAACAATCTTTATAATGCTCTTGAGAACCACATGGACATTTTGA
>Ga0181568_10001981_pt1 | contig 18637 bp, 8 predicted proteins | sample 101ome_20_FD_133758 | JGI IMG/M metagenome (GOLD analysis project Ga0181568, IMG submission 133758) | Coastal salt marsh microbial communities from the Groves Creek Marsh, Skidaway Island, Georgia - 101404AT metaG (megahit assembly) | ecosystem: Environmental > Aquatic > Marine > Intertidal zone...
AAGCATTCGCAATTGCTACCACGGGTAGCCAAGATTGGGCCGTTTGGGACCTGAATGACATCAAGATGTCACCATATGGCAAAGATAACGAAAGGCACATCTCTAATCTAATTTACAACGGTGGTCAATGCTTAGACCTCTGGGTAGATGGAAATCCGCTAATGCAATCAGGAAAAGTAACAAGCATCGATGAGGATAAACTGCTAGAAACTTTCAACGATGCAGTAAACGACTATTATTCCATTTAATCAATAAGATGCTATTTCTACCTAAAACAATAAATGTAAGATTGTTCTAAAAACTGCCATGGTGTTCGATAATTTTCAACAACATTGTATGAAGTGCAAGAAAGGCAAGCCTTGCAAGAAGAGGCATGTCTATGTTATGGAGTTGAAATTGGAAGTATATGAAAAGAGCCAGAGGTTCAAAGATGCAAATCCAAACTACAAGCAAGGTATGCCATGTGTATATGTTGGGAAAACCTCGCATCACCCAAGATGTCGACAAAGCCAACATAACAACTGTAAAACTGGGGATTGGCAAGGAAAGAAATGGACTTGTTATTGCGGCATGAAATCAGAACCAGTTAATGAATGTAAATTGTCAACAAGAACATCTGGAAAGGTTGGGAAGTTCATGACCGGGTACTTACTAAAGAATCTCTACAAGGAGTACAATCCACAGCAGGATCCACAAAGCAACGAAGAAGCCGAAGAAAAGCTAGCAAATGAACTCCGAAGTCAAGGATTTGGAGTTTGGGCTGGCCACCTTGATTCGAATTGATTTTTAGGGCTTCATTTTTCGAATCTTCCTAATTTGAGTAATCCTTTTTGGTAGAATAATTCAAGTTCTCTGGTCGTTTGGAATATCCAGGTGAAGCGATGTCCGAGTATGAATGCGAAGCATGTAAGGACGAAGGTTGCGAAGAATGCGACGACAACTTCTACTTTCAAGCCACATGGAATATGGTAAAGAGGATTGCTGACCAAATTAGCCATCCCGCTATTGCCGTTGGCGAGATTATCAAAAATTCCTATGATGCTGACTCAACAGAAGTATTAGTGAATATGAAACAAGCTATGGATGAAAGATTAGATAACTGTAGCATAGTCATTCACGATGATGGCCATGGTATGACAAAAAGCGATATCAAAACTAAATGGAGTAATATGGGAGTTTCAGCAAATCAAAGTAATCCATTCAGCCCTAAGGGCCGCTCAAAGCAAGGTGGATTAGGCCTAGGAAGATTTGGCTGTTGGAAACTGGGAAGGAAAGTAACAATGGCTACAAGGGCTAAAGGTAAACCAATATATTCTCTGACTATTGATTTTTCAGAGCATCCTCCTGACACCCCTCTTGAAAAGGTTATGACGCCTATTATGACAAATGCTCCCGCATTCAAGAACATATTCCCCGATGGGAAAACCGGAACATACATTCTTGTTGAAAAATTCAATGATAGTATAGATTCGCATACTGATTTGCAAACAATACAGAGGTCAACACAATCTTTGCTTAATCCATTTGAGCAAGATTCTGATTTCAGTATTAATCTACAATTACCAAGAAAGTATGAGAAATGGGAGAACTTCGCAATCTCAGGCATCATTGACCAAGCATTGTACAAATTTGAAGTAAACATTGATGCTATGGGTCAAAGAATTAATGGAATTTTCAAAGACAATAATCGTTACTCTAAACACCATGGTGAGGAAGTAGTTCTAGATTACAAAACTCAAGATATCCTAGGCGGCGAAAAATGTCTGGTTCGGGCTGTCAAAGTTTGGATATATCACTTTCATCGGGGAGCAAATTACAGATCAATGTGGCCAACAACGAGTTATGGAAGTCTCTTAAAGGAAGATTATAATGAAAGATTAGCAGGATTCAGATTGTACAAAGATGGTGTCAGAGTATTCCCCTATGGAGAGCCTGGCAATGATTGGTTGCAATTAGACTTCATGCAAAATAAACAGAGATCTGCAGATTGGTTCAGTAATACCCAGATTGTTGCGGCTGCAAGATTCGATATGACTGCAAACCGAGGAGTGATTGAAGATAAATCGAACAGAGAAGGGTTGAAAGATACCGTTGGGAAAAGACAGTTATTCACGATTCTACAACAACTAGTGAAAAGGATGAGAGCTTTGGTGAACAGAGATTATCCCGATAAAGCACCTCCCCACTTACAAAGTGTTGAATTTGAATATGGTAGTTTTATCTCTCAAGTTGGGAAAGACGTAAATTTCTCAGTAAGGTCACTTGGTGGCAAAGTTACTACTCCGTTCAAAATCACAAAAGGAAAGAAGCCTGAATGGTTAGAACTGGATGCTGGAACAGGTAATTTTACTGGTAAAGCAGAAAAGGTCGAAGAGTTTACTCTTGAGGTGACTGCTGGTAATGCGCAAGGTAACCATACTGCAAAAATCTCGATTTCTGTTAACCCAAAGCCATCCTCTGTTGTTACAAAGTGTGGGATTTGCAGATGTGACCCATGCGAATGTGGAATTGAAGAAAGTGTGTGTGTGACTTGTGGCGTTACTCCGTGTGAATGCGGGCCAGAACCGGTTATCTTGACATCGAGTCTTGATGTTGCCATATCTGGAATAAAAAGAGACCTTAACCAACTGCAACAGGAAACTGATGCTGACAAAAAGGTACAGATGTTAAGAGAACTGAATTCTAGAATTGAGCAAGTCCTTAATGACGAAGGTTTTGAAATTTAGAAATTCTGACTAACATAATCCCTATCTTCAATTAATTTTGCTCGGGATGCTGCTAATCTAGACACTCTACTGCGGTCGATTCTACCTTCAAACCATGAGAGGATTTTCCTCTTCCTTTTTTCCGATGAAGCAGGACCGAATTCCCTGATTGAAGATGTGTTAAGCGCGCCCGATGAAATTTGTAAATCTGCTTCAAATAATCTCAACAGAGCCGCTCTCCTTATTTCTGGTGTTGATTTCTTATCCGTTGCATAGCCGAAGAATTTAGGCAATGAGTCTTCTCTCTGTAGGTGAATATTTCCCGGCACAAGCACAGCGCCATTTGACTGAATGTGGCGATTAAATTTCCCACTCAATTTTTTTCTAGGTTTTGGCTTAGTTGTTTTTTTCTTGTGCTGTCGTTTAACTTGGGCTTTCGCTCTATTTTCTCTCGCTGGCTTACAATGCAGGTTGGTACACTCTCCACCAAGGGCCAATGCCCCACACCAACCACAAACTTCCATTATTATCGCTCCAAGTAATCTGCAAATTTCCTTAACAAACGTTTCTCAAATAATTTCAGTGCTGTTTGACATTTAATAGCTCTAGAGCGTGCAAGTGGTTTGCTGTGGAATAACTCATTCCTAGCAAAGGCGATATGAGAGAACGCTTCATCTTCCGCAAATAGCCTTCTCCAAAAGAATCGGACATCTTCATCTCTCATACTCTTGTCATTTGTTAGTGCTCTAGTGAAACACTTCAGGGACTGGTCGACAAGGTTAGTCTTCGCAAAGTCATGGAATGGATTGTTCGTGTCTCCTACAAGGCAAGTTCTCAAATGAGAAATTGTGGTTCCATAAGTTAGGATTATATGTGGGTCCAAATCATTCCTATCAGGTAACTTCCTATCATGGAAATCTTCTGCCTCATAAGGTGGAGATTTGTGCACAAAGATTTGGTCTACTGCAGTAGCATACAAGCTTTGATCTTTGTCTACCATCAACAAATGTGTCCAAATCTTATCCGGCTTTTCAAGAATCTCACCCTGCTTTTTCTTCTTAGCCCAGGTAGTCATTCGATTAGCTTCCGTTGTGTAAAATTCAATAATTATCCTTCTCAATTCCTGCTCAAATGCTTGAATATGTGAATTGAGGCTATACACTTCATGAGGTTCAATATGATGTGAGCCATGATTACTTATCGAGCCGAGAGACATTCCAGGTGAATGGAGATAATTTTCACGATTCCCCACATCAGTAGGATAGCCCACATTCACATCTTCTAACTGTTTATTCTCGTCCGGCTCATAGGTCCAACCTGGATCAAGTTCCAATCTTCGTGGATTTCCTGGTGAACCTGCAAAATATGGAACGCTGCCTCTCAAAATGGCATCAGCATTGATGACATAAGATTGTGAACCTTCCTCCTCTTGTAGAGTTAATGTCATATTTTCCATATTGCTGAACATTCCCTGATTTGTACAATTTGTAGAGCCGGTTAAACATCCATGAGGGAAGATATACATCTTAGCATGAAGCCCAATCTTCTTCCAAACATTGACACTCTTCTGTTCGAGTGAATCTATGAACTCAGATTCTTTCTTTAGCCAAAATCTGGAATCCTTTGGCAGTCTTTTATCTGCAGAATCTAGGGTTACAATGTCAATTTCAAAATCAAGTTCTTGCATTGCATGTAATACATCTGATAGCATTGAAATTCTGTAATTTGAGGATACACCAATCAAGCTCCTGAATGCTTCAGCGTCTAGGCCGCTCGAAGAGATTGAAATGTCACGAATCCAAGGTGATATTATCAGTATTCTTCGTTGAGATTTTGTCAAAGATTCATCCTCAATCGCTTGAATTAATAGTTCCCAAAACAATTCCGAATGTCCATAGTTGAAATTGGTCATAGTAATTCCTCCTTATGGTCAATTAGTCTTATCAAACGAATTGGATTGACTGGGTCATTTGATTGTGATCTCCTTGCGAAAGTCCCAATCTGTCTTGGGAAGATAGTTACAGGTTCAAAGTATTCTTGCTCATTATCATAATGCCAATGAGGATACCTCTCAATTCTGTTACTATTCAACACACCATACTTGTTTCGCTGCATACCATCCAAGTAACCTTCTAATTCAGGACCGAAATTTACCAATCGGTCAAGGACACCTCTGGATGTATATCTCTCCGCTACAGATAATGGGAATGCAGATGAACGCGGTGCTCCATTACATACAAAACACCCACTTGAACAGGTATGTAGAGATTGTTCGATTTCGTCTACAGATATATCAGGGAATTGCTCAATCAATCTATTTCGTAACACTGGTGCAATCATGAATAACAAACTTGACCTACCAACAGTACGAATGTTAAGGCTGTTCCACAAACTAGTATACCGATTCTTCAGCGATTCTGCTTGTTGCTTGAATTCTCTAACTTTCCGAGGCAGTTCATATCCATCCTCCATTGATTCGAATGCTAATCTGTGAGCGATATGTTCCTCACAGGTGAGGAACTTTTTCTCAAAATTTGAAATAAAGTCTGATTTTGGTAATGGTGGTGCTCTCATCTTACCGTTAACAGCTCGTGTTGCTTTCGAAATTAGATAGTACCTGTCAATTAATTCACATGACCCATTTCCTTCAGTATCATCGTCGTATATCGTAACAGATAAGTCGCTAAAATCAATGAAAAATGCTAACTTTTCTTCTTCAACTCCTGTGTAAATCGCAGCGGATTGTACTAGTAGTCTACCAATTGTGTTCAATGCAGTGTAAGTTTGCCACTCTTCGAAGCTTTCTGTCAATTCTTCAAGATTGTAGAGGTTGTGCATTTTATCGTTATATTCGGTAAAGAATGGTGATAGTGTATCAATAATGTGTTGTCTGACATTAAGTGTAATGCTATCCGTATATTCACTGAAAATTTCGTCGGGAATTTTTGTGTTTTTCAATTGTTGAATTGCTTCCCCAAATGTTGAAGGGAGTTGCTTTTCGTCTGAATCATGTAGCATTAACATCATCATTTTCTGTAGGTCCCTTAATTGGAATCTAGTTTCATCCGAAGAAAATTCAATTCTTTCAAAATGATGTTCAATAAATTTCCAAAAATCAATGTCAAATTGCCTGTCTTCCATATTCGTTGAATCATTTTTTATTTTTTCCTTGAATGATTTCGAGAGTTTGTGCTTTATACCATGTGTAGTGAATTCATGTCCGAAAACAGCATCTTGATCATGATCTAGGGTGTATCTAATTGAGACCCCCTTTGACCTGTTTATACCGAGAACTACATCTTTTACCTTCGTTGATGAAGAGAATGAAATTTCTTCAAACATCTCTGCTAGTAACGGATGTGTACGGACTTCGTGTTGTCCAGCTTCACCTTTGCCTGCTTTTCTAGCAGAGGGTGAAAATGACAAGGATGCACTCTGATTTTCCAAAGTTCCTGTAGCCCATCTAGTTGGCCATGTCTCTGGAATCAAACCTTGTCTGTCAGATTCAGGAGTTGCAGGTCTATCCATGTAACTAACCAAGCCACTGGTTGCGCTAAACCATACCTTTGTTGCAGTATTTCTATTATTCTGCGTAACACCTTTTTCTGGAATTAGTTGCACAAATTTTGGTCTTAGCATAGGCAACGCTTTGCTATCATGCTTCATACGGATTACTTTAGGCACCACTTCTGAGTCGAAAGTATGGTGGTATTCTTCAACACGAAGCGTTGCTCCATCAATTCCAGAACTGAATAAGTTGTCATTATTGTGCAGTGCAAGATTGACAACTCTGATATTGCCCAAGTCTTGTCGTTGTTGTGCTCCATTACCTCCGACAGGAGACCTCAATGAGTGGCCTGTTCCCGACTTCGACAAACGATGATTCCATGAACCCGGCAACATATCTCTCATGAATTGGTGCATACTCTGTTTAATGCGACGTGAATCTTTTCCTTCCCTTATTTCTACATTAATTGGTTTATCATGTGGGTTTTCGAAGACTCTCTCAATGAAACAATATGGTGCGTCTTCCATGAATACGGGTATCTCACTCAACAACCATGAGAAGTAGTGCTTTGCGGTTCTATTTCTCATCCTGAATATGTCTTGAGCTAACCTTTGCTCCCTAGTAGGAACATAGACTCCCTCATCTAAAGAGTCCAGAATATTTTCTAATAAATCACTTAATTTCCTTAATTTCCTTCCAGAAGATCTATCCATATTTGCTCTGGCTTCATTGAGTAATTCTACCGCTTCTTCGATAAACTCATATCTTAGAATATCTGCTTTCGCTTCTTCTTCGATTTGGCGCAGATGGTCGATTAAATCTGAATCGATTAAATCGATTAAGTCATTAATAAATTTAGATAAATCCCGAACATACTTTTTGATATCCTGGCCAATCCCTTTGGGTTTTGTTATCGAAGAATTAGAATTTTCAGTATCTGAGATGCTGAAAATGAATTGGTCAAAGAGTGATAATTTATTATCTCCTTCATCTTCATAAATTCCTTCAAGAATTAACCTCAAGTGTTCAAGGAACACATCGATTGCATTAGACACGTCTCTGTTTTCCAGTACATCATCTAAACCTGATTTGAAACCAGATAATATCCATTCTTGAGCACTATTTTTCTCTCTTTTCAGAAGAGAATGAGCCTCAGTCAGGCGTACTTTCCATGGACCAAGATTTTCATTTTGAATCTCTTCAATATTACAGTTCTTGATGGCTAACCAATCCATTATTGACATGTATGCTTGAGATCGCATCACCATTCGGTTTTTGTTTGCAACAGGGACTGGATTATCTAAGTCGTCAAAAATTAATTTCTGTTCGTTTCGATATAACTGATAGTCTCCAGGATTCCTGGATAAGATGGTCACAGTATTCGTAACAGAATTCTTCTCACGCCCTGCTCTTCCAGCTTTCTGCCTGTAAGATGCTTCATTTCTCATTGCCCGATGAGTGATAATATTAGTGACTTTTTTCATGTCAACTCCCACTTCAAGTGTAGGAGTTGCTACAATTGCATCATGAACAATTTTCACACCTTCACCGGAATTAGAATATTTCAGAGGATACGACTCACCAGAGGTATGAAGATATAATCCGTCTGCTGTGAAATCTTTCTCACTTAATCCATCGTCTCCCCCACCTCTTGAATCAGCAGTGTGTCTTCTTGAACGGAGAGCATTCTTGAAGACCATGGCCCCATTATCGCCAGGTCTTTCAGTAAGATAATCTACAATACTAGAAGCTTGAGGATTAATGCCAACCAGTGGAGTTTCCCCTATCCCAGGCCCAAAGTGCCAACAAGTTCCTGCTTGCAAATGTGGGCATTCATCTAATGAATTGACTAAAAAATCATCTCCTTCATTACGTAATACTTCCATCACGAATTTTTCAGGAGTCGAATTTCCACCGACTTTCGTACGGAAATGTTGAATGTGTTCTTTAGTCATTTTTTGGGATTCTGGGACTTTTTCACACCTCGTACAGGCATCACAGATTGTGGTATCGCCCAACTGTTGTGCCAGTGGTCTATCAAACCAATGTGCGTAAGGTAGTCTTACGGCTCCTCCACTCCCAGCACCTTCGATTTGCCTAGGTTCAATTCTCTGAAAATGAGCATTTGCCTCGTTTTCAGTCAAAAGCATCTGCCATCTGGATACAAAGTCTCTGCTATCTGCAAAACAAATCATTTTGTCTATATTGTTGGGATCTTGAAGGCCATTCTCTCTGTCTGTAAACCATGATTTTTCTTTAGATTGATGGCCTACCAGAGTTGTTGCATTGTAAACAGGTCCACCCTTAGTTACACCTGAGCGCGGCCTGACGAGAATATGATTAGCTATTCCACCAGGTGCACCTTTTGATTCACTAGGAGATGGCGTGACTAACTCTACATCATCAGACCTTGTACCCCAAACTGATTGAACATGTCTCTCAGGTGATGAAATCGTTGCAGATGCGCCAATAAAATCCAAATTGCCTCTACCTTTAATTGACTTTAGTCGGTTGAACAGCCCCCTAAGGTGGCCGCCCTGCATTCCTTCAGCTAGATGTATTTCATCCAATACAACTCTTTGCAATGAAGACTTGACGGCTTTACAGACTTCAGGAATCATTAATCTTCTACGGAAAGATTCACTACCTGCAATAATGATATTGGCAGGACGATAAGGCTGGTCCCTGTTGTGAGGGTGAACTCCTCCATATCTAGAGATAGATGCTGCTACAACATTAGGTTTCTTTGGATTCTCCCATTTCTTATCCCACTGAGATATTTTTTTATTAGCCCTGTTTGGTATTTTTTCCAATTTTTTCTTAATCCAACCATCTGCATCCAAAGCAATTGTGAGTTTGACTTCACCGAACATGCTAGAATCTGATAATAGGTGGTTCAATTCTCCACAATATGATTTCAATGTGCTGTACTGGTCAAATGCCAAATCATTTCTTGGATAAAGCATCAATTGGCTCCATCTACCTCCTTGCTCTGGATTTGATTCTATTGTATCCAAAACGGCGCTTACTAACACTGGTACTGTGAATGCTATGGTTTTCCCACTACCTGTGCCTGCTGACACAATCATTGCTTTGTTTTCCTTATCGTTTGAAAATGAGGATAATAGTGCTTGTTTAATTGCTCTGTCCTGGAATTTAGTTATCTTGAATTTCTCAATTACCTCTGATACTGTGTATATTTTCTTATCCTCATCTGATGATTCAAAGGTATATCTTCCAATAGCAATCATAGTTAGTTCAACCAACTTGATTACATTATCAATGCTTAAAGAACCAACTCTGGTTATTCTGCGATCTTCAATGTCAAATCTTAGATTCTCCAGAAATTCAGGAATGCTAACTACTCTGTCAGGTCTTTCTAAAAGAGCAGGAACCCATTTAGTCGCTTCAATAATTTGTAGATGCTGCCTCTCATCAGAACCAACTTCAGTTTGACGATATACATATTCATGCATAGTGCCCAGTGTTCGAACCATTTCAGCGGTCCTTGTTTGGTATCTCTTGGGGAAATCACCGTACGCAGGAATCGATATAACCTGGTTTTCTTTTTTGAGTAACTTGATTAGTTCGTCAAATTTTTCTTCTGTAATATTCGTACTAGCAAGAACTTCATCCTTAGACCACGGGTTGAATTTAGGGATGCCCCCATGAGCACCAGAAACACGTGGAGATTCGAAATCATACAATTCTTTCAAGCTCAACAACAATTCTCCATCCTTGATAATCAACATCAATATTCACTCTCCTTTGTGGCTCTGTAGAAACTAATAATGTACAGAATATGAAGCTTGTGAAGCCATAAATCTGCCAATGAATCATACTCTTCATCTGTTGACTTAGTTCTAACAACCTCTTCAATTGCTATCATTTCACAATCCTCATATTTCACGAACAGATTCTCCCAATTTTTATCCAGATATTCTAAGAAATCTGCTTGGTCTTCTTTTCCAACAAGCCTCCATCCATCGATTCTGGCACCACTCAATTGTGCATTAGAACTTACTAGCAATGTATTGCCAATGTGAGTGAAATTATTACCTATTTTCCCACTTCTCGATGAGTTATCTTCGAGAACGCCAATTACACCGCCTCCTTCGCTACCGTGCAATCTGACTATCGTCAAGGGTATATCTAGTTGAGAATTTGAATCTACAAACATCTGGAAATCTGGTATAGTACAATTCATTTGGTTTTGGTACATCTTTTGTAATTCAATTTTACCCATTTCCGTAGGGGTTGCTAGCCAAGTGCTGGCATCATTTACTAATGCTGACAACACCTCGTTTGCAGTATCTGAAGCCATCCATTTTTTTTGCTTAAGATGTTCCATAAAGTCCGTATTGGGCTCTACTATATCGGCTGAATATGTGTTATACCATGGCTCGAAATTAACTAACGGATCAGCCTTGTAACCTCCAAAATTTTCGGGTAACTCGCCTCCGATTTCACTTGCGATATCCATCCTCTTGATTCTGCCCGAGAAGTATTCTGAATCATCAGCATCATGTAGATATCTAAGGAAATCTCCTAACATTTCGAATTTTTTCTGCATCAAATCCTTAGAAATCCGCTTCGATGTTCTAAAGACTAAACTATGACTTTCAGAGTCGTATTTTAAGTCCCATCCACAAGGTCCTAGAGTGACATTACGATCAAATTTTATTCGGTAATTGGGGTCTTCAAAACAAACTTGTATACTTGGCATATTCGCTATGATTTGCCTGCCGTTTATCTCACCATGAGCATCGTCTGAGTTATTTCTATGCTTCCCCAAAAGCAACATAGCCATCCTGTACTTCAAGTATAGGTCTCTATCATCGATTTCGTAATCCTCATCTTGTTTATGCGAGGAATTATTTCCGATCGCATTGATGATATTTTGATAGCAATTGGTTAATTCTTCATTCCAGTTAGCAATTATGTTGTCTTTGAGCCTATAGTGTTCGTTTATTGGATGGCGTTTGTACTCGCTATATTCATCTATTGATAGCGGATACCACTTCACATACTGAGCCAATCCATATCCCGTAGATTCCGGAGCAGTACCTTCCTTAATTTGGTAATAGTTACCGAATAGAGAATTGTTGCTTGTGACATATAATTTATCGGATTGTGCCCCTAATCCAGATACCTTCCATACGTTAGGTTTGAAATAATCATGAGCCCTTGAGAAAACAAGAGAAGCACTAGTCAATGCAGCTTCCATTTCATCTGCATCTCGAGAATCTTTTAATCGGGAATAGAGAGATGTCTGGATTGTATTTTCTCTAGCAAGTCTCATATTTTCATAGAATTTTTCACTGACATATTCTTCCCAATCGAGATGATTTATTCCACTGCACCAAACTCCTAGCCGTTGGAGAAGCTGGGGTTCATAATTCGGGAATCTAGAAGACTGACGATTCCAAATTGCCTCAACAAATCTTGAAATCTCAGGTTCATTGCGTGCATGTTTTGTTAATTTACTAATTATCCAATCAGCGCTAGATGAATATGGATTGAATACCCAATCGAAAACCTCGGATTCATTGACCTCTTTATCGAATAAGAATTCTATGCCGCAATCGTTCTGTAACATTTTACTTAATCTGTTATATTCCATAGCATTGGTAAAAAGAGTTTCTTGTTTTGTTGCAGTTTCCTTATACGAGAAAGGGAAGTGAATTACGGCATCATCAGAACCGTAGCCTGTGCATGCACCTTTCAGTAATTTGAGTAGACCGCCTTGCTTATTTTGATTGTTTGATGCACTCCAGAAACCCCTAACATGCTCTTGAATTTCATCTAGTTTACCGGATTGCGTGTAAAGTAAATTCTGACCCAGAATACGGTGTTCACAAGAGGTATAGAATCCTGCATGATCCCTGTAATCTTTGAATACATCATTATCAAGCATGAATTCTTGATTTAAAATACCTTTAGCTTGATCCATACGATTCATTCTAGCAATCTCAATTTGCAAACGCTGTTTTTTACTTGCCCCTCCATCGTTTGAAATGTATGCAAACCAAGTTTGGAAGTTTTGTGATTGATTCTTATTCAATGGTGAAAATCTATGTTGCTTTATACCCTCAAGAGAAGCGATTGAGTAAACCTGTTGGAGATTCAGTGGGGTAAAAGTATTGGTTGCGATCATATTTTCTAATACAGCAATACTAGGGCTCATCACTCTGAAAATTAAGGACCAATTTTTCCCATCTCTGCTTTGAGAGTTTACACATTCTTGCCACTTTGCAAAAATTACATCGCCGTTATCACGGTTAGAATGCTGAAGGTCGTAAATTTCTCTCTCGATCTTACTAAATTCGACAATTGAATCACGGTTTCTATAGTTGTTGTGTGAAGACTCTCCAGAAATTCTGAATATGTGTCTGGCAAATCCTTCATTATTTCTTTGATTTCCCTGTATATTCAATGAAAACATGTCTAGAAGATTTGCCCTCTGTTTTCTCATCTGAGGAACAGGTATTTTTGCATTAAATCCTTTAGGCATCTCAAGAGAATGAAGAATATTTGGAAGCGATGGTAGATGTTCGTCGAACAGAAGTTTTGTTCCTTCTGCGGTATTTCCAAAGTGGGAATAGATTCCTAGTTTAAAAAACGCTTTCCAACCATAATTATACCCTACATTCGCATCAGTAAGGTGATATTTATTGTATGAAAATCGAATTTCTTGCGTAGAGTTTTGGATTATTTGATCGTATGCCCTTGAAATAATTTCTCCGCCCTCACTTTTGCACACTAGATGTGAATATGTTATGTCAGCATTGTACAGATATCTCACATAAAATGATGATTTATTAGATTCCTGACCTACGATTGGAATGAATGATTTGGAAGTTATATCAAAACCCCAAATTGATTTTTTCTTACTTGCAAATCCATCACTCAAACACAAAAAAGTGCTATTCCAAGTCTTTGTGTCAGGCTTCGAAACCATAATTACTTCATCAGCACTGTCTTTGACAAAAATTGGCCAAAGATTCTCATTAGTTTGACCATGTATGTTAATGAGTTCCTCAATGAGATCAGGGTTGTTTTTAGCAAGATACATTACACTGTTTTCGTAAATTTTTGAAGCTCCTGCTTGTTCAACAGAAACGTTTCCAATTTTCTGGTTCCGTGGTAGTAGATTTTCGAATCCACTAACTAAGTTGTAAAGCCTCATTCCAAACTTCCTCGCAGCATCAAACATACTCTTTGACAAATCACAGTCGAGAGAGGATTCTTCTTCCTGACTAGATTTTTGAATAATCACGTTGATTGCTTTATCTTCGCTCATCCACTGCCTATTTCCACTTGATTCAAGAGGTATTGGAAGCCATTTTGGCCATTTACCATCAAACTCTTTAACAATCTTATCAATTATATTCTGTCCTGGAACTTTGGTATTTTTTATTCTCTCGTACTGTACTTCTTCACCATCAGAGATAGTGCACATCCATGGAGTAAAAATCACCCATTCATTGAAACCTAATTCATCTTTTTCTTCTGAAATATAACATATTTCAAATGGTTCAATAATAGAACGAGCCCAGTCCCTTACATCGCTATCTTCATGGTTTACCATTTCTCTTAACTCTGTTCGAATTGGTTTCGCCTTATCTGCGCTAATGAAAATCTGTGAGGGTTTCTTATTCTCCCATTGGATGGTTGGCATGACTGTATATTCGGTTGTTGGATTATCGTTTTCCATGTTTACTCCTCCTTATACAAAGCGATAAATTCAGAATCAAAATTTCCTTCTTCCAAACTTGCCAATATTTCTAAATAAATCCTATCCGATATGCCGTATTCAACTCTAAACTTTTCATTTGAAATAAGATTCATTAGTAAGAAAGTGGATTTTAACTGGGCTTTTACGATTGATTTGTTTCTATTTGATTGTTCTAAACGTGTTCTTTCTTGATTTACCGCATACGTACCGATGTATGAAATTCTTGAATTTAGTTTGTTCTTCTGACTACCAAAAACCCCAGTTTTATGACTCAGAGAAAACAATGAATACATGACGTAGTGATTAACAGTTTCCGGGTCTATATCAATCATACATTGACATTTGATACTCTCTCGATGCTTCATAGCCGCTTTATTCAAATTCTCCTTAGATTGCCAGTCTTCATTTTCGCATTCATTCACTAACAAATCGATGATGAAAGGATCATAAATCTTTTGTTCAAATTCTAACTGAAGAGTATTTACAATATTCTCTATTTCTTGAAACTCTTCAACATTATGAAATTCATTCACATCATAACCAATTAAACAACTAGGTGCATACAGATCTAACTTTGCCCCACCAGGAATAACAATATCGTTCGATAAAACATAGAATTGTGTATCAATAGCTTTGCCGGATTTAAATCTCTTAGTCGACGCTTTGTGGTCTAATTTGAATGAGTCGGCATTTCCTAATTTTACCTCAACCAATAAAGGAGTTGTTTGGACTGCAATACCTTCAATTAATCTCGCTAAATCTCTTTCAAACAAAATCGTAAACGATTGTTCATACTCTTTGTATCTTGAACTATAACTTTCAGAGGGTTTAGAGAATGTTAATTTCATTCCTCCTGTATTGAAATCTGTCTGTATTACATCAGACAGCTCGTTGTTTTTATTCCAACTTATCTGCCAACCATCGCATTCTAAATTGACCTCTTCAAAGAAAAATGACCAAAATTTGAATCCTATTCCAAACTTACCTTCATTATTTAGATCGCTTCGTTTAGTTGAACCGTCATCAAGCATTTTTTGAAATTCATTTTTCATATAATCCAGGTACTGAGGTGGCCTTCCATTATGAATAAACAATACTTCAGATTCCCTGAATTCTACATCTATTTCAGTCGCTCCTGAGCCATTCCCCCACTTTGCATCCATAGCGTTTTGAATTAATTCAGAGAGCCAAACTGAAAATTCAGGCTGTTGATTTTGTGCTATCTCGCTCATTTTTGATTTCAAATCTCGAACTTCAGACAACCTCTTTTCACTTGGCGTAAATTCAAACGATTTCTTCGAATGGCAAATTGCATACAAGAATGAGAAATATTTGTCATCTAAATTACTTACAATTTGTTTACCATCAGCCTCAGTTTGCTGAAAGAGTGATGGGATTTGATTCTGAAACTCCTCCATGTCATCGGGAGTTGGGTAAACTTGCTCTCGTTCTGTTACTGGGTTTATTGGCATCAAATTCCTCCTTGTACATACCTTACTACTGGATAGAACTTACTTTCATGGATTTGTAAATTTAATTCTATATCTAACTTAGAGTTATATTCGTCTTTTTTTTCCTGTAATTGATGGTTTAAACGCTCGAATCTCCTACTATCGGCAGATGAATATATGCTGTCTTCTAAAGAATCTTTCTCGATTTCCAATCGTTCAATTTCAGAATCTAAACGAATTAAATCAGCATCTAATTTCTGCTTGAACACTTCGATGACCTTATCGAAAGCTAACCTTGCTATTTCTTGCTGATTTTCGGTAATGGTAACAGAACTAAAATCATTGATTCCTTTTATTGTATTTCTCAAAAGAGGGAATCTTTCACTGCTATATGTCAAAGGTTCACCGCCTAATTCATCCTCAAAATTCTCGACAACAAATAATCCACTGTTTGTAGAGTATATCGAATTGTAAAGCGATTGGAAAGAAACTGAATGGTTCTTTATTGGGTCTTTCGTTTCTATTGAAAATACCAAGCTTTTGCTTGATTCTTTGTCGCCCGAAATACATTGGTTTTCTTCCGTTACCCTTCGTAGGATGCGCTTCAGAAGTTTGCCTTGAGGGTCTAAAGAGATTGCAAAACGTCTACCCTTTTCTTCAGATTTATTCTCGAAACCATCTATCGAAAGTATGTTCTTTCTGCCATTCGAAACAGGGAAACACTTCTGTAGAGATATCAAATCCATGCCGTCTGCAAACAAAAATAGCCTTTGTAGAGAGGATCTTGATTCTCTATTCCAATTATCAAATTCGATTACACCATGCTGTTTAATCTCCGGAATATTACCAGGTAAGCCGAAATGTTGGAATATCTCACTAAACAAGTTCTTCTGTTGTTCAGTTCTTATCAAAAACTCATCGGTGGAGTTGTTGCATTCCACCATGAGGTTCCAAGCTTTTGCCAACTCTATTGATTCAGCATAGAAAAATCTTGTTTCAGTTCCGTTATAAGAACGAACTATTTCTTCGGATTTTTGGGAATAGTCAGTCGGCCAATATATTGGTTTGTGTTCGTGACCTAGAATGATATCTGTAGTTTTAGCTCGGTCAAGTATTGTTTTGACGAGAACTTTGTCACTATCCGAATCTGTAACAATGTATACTGTATTGAATATATCAGAATCTTCGTCTGTTCTATGGCGGTCCAGCCTCCATGTTCTCTGCTCAAGGGTTTGGGGGTTTGTAGGCAAATCCCAATGGATTACCGTTGAAGCCCAATTCATACTTATTCCCTCCTGGATTGCCCTTGTACCTACCACAACATGGTAAACGTCTGCACGCTGATTACTCGAACTTCCTAAAGATTGAATTTTTCCCATTGAGTTCTGAGTCTCGGATGTAATTGGATGAGTTTGAATCTTGATTTCTCTATTGCCAATTTGAATTTTCTGATTGTTCAAAAGCATTGAGATTTTCTCGACTGTTCGTATGTGATAGCAAAATATCAGTGCGCCTTTATTCCCTTTAGACTTCCCAGATAAAACCGGGTCTTTTGGTATCACTGAATGTAGAATTTTATCCAGTCTGGGCTCCAATATTTCTCCACTTTCACCTAGTTCATCAAAAGCGGCTCCTTCGTAAATACCTAGGTTTCCATCCGGATCTTGGTTAGTTGGCCATTCATGGATTTGCCTTAGGCCAGTCCCGATGGAATATTTGTTGGGCTGTTCATTCAATCTGGACATATGTGAATCGTGTAATTTGATATGTTCTGTCCAAGTTACTCTTTCTCTGAACAATTGATTTGCTTCTTCACCTAGGTCTTGTCTCTTTACAATAGTCAAAAATGCGGAATATGGATTCAATTCGTTAATCAATTCCATTCTTTTATTGTAATCTTTCCAACCAGTGGAATCAACTTTTTTCCCCATTGCTTCAATTAGCTCTTCATAGTGCGGTAAATTTTTTATCAAAACCCTGTTATCAGTATCTGAGAAGAATTCAAAAAACTCAAACAACTCTTCATCTGAAACTACCTGTTTCTTTAATGGTGAAGATATTTTTCTTAATTGAAGAATGTACTGCTCCCATTCTTTCAGAAGGAATTTGTTATCATCATCTTTAAGATTGGAACCTATCGGTTCCAGAAATGGTTTACTGACATCAATCATTGAAGCTATATTCTTTACATCAGATAGTTCCATTGATAGTGGAGAAGCCGTAATTGCTAGATTTTTAGCGCTATAATCTCTACAAAGTTTTTGAATTGCTATGTACATTTGACTGGCATTTTTGAGAGAGAAAGATTCCTCATTTTCATTATCTTTTCCAGTTCCTGCCTTGCCTTTGTGTGCCTCATCTATAACCACTAGTGAGAATAGTTTGTTGAGTTGTTTAGATTGGTCATTAGAATCCGCCTGATCTAGATTTTCAGACTTACCTGGATTTCTCCACGATTTGAAAAGAGATTTTGAATGCTTAGAGAATGAATCTTTAGACGTGATGTAAATTTTACCTTCGTTTACACTTGTTAATTTCGAAGCGTTCGAAGAGATTTCTATGCTTCCATATAACTTTGGGTTTACACGAATAATTTCGCTCATCCAACCTCTAATTAGCCTTGAAGGAACGAGTAACAGAATTGGTTTTTCAGGATTTAAGGAATAAATATGACTAATGCAAATAGCTGCTGCTTTTGTCTTTCCAACTCCACCTTCATCGGCGACAATTAATCCCTTTCTTGGAATGTTGTAAGGAGGTTCGGCAGGCAATAAACCCTCTAGCCAAGGCCTCATCAACATACAACGCGGAATGAATTGATACCATTTGGGTTGTTGATGGTAGCGAGAAGTGATGGGAATATACTGAGTCTCTGGATTGATGGGGAGTCGGGCCACTAATTGCAGCGCTGCACTGTTGTTGACTGCTGACGCCATAGGCTTCGTAGGTGGAGCCGAATCATAAATCATTGCCCTACATCAATTCCGAGATTGGGAATTTGTGTAATTATTTACGATTATAATTGAGATTGTAGGAACCTGTGGGCACTCTATTACCGTTTGTAGTTGAGATTGTAGGATTCTCTGTGGTAATATTGCCGCTCTTCAACCGCCGCCTGAGTAAGAATATCTGGCGCAATATATCTACCTCTTCCGTAGGCATCATTGTCGATTTGTTGCTGGTAATTATGCTTTGAAACTGCAGATTGCATTTCTTCTTGAAACTTCTTTTCTTG
>Ga0181568_10001982_pt1 | contig 18628 bp, 15 predicted proteins | sample 101ome_20_FD_133758 | JGI IMG/M metagenome (GOLD analysis project Ga0181568, IMG submission 133758) | Coastal salt marsh microbial communities from the Groves Creek Marsh, Skidaway Island, Georgia - 101404AT metaG (megahit assembly) | ecosystem: Environmental > Aquatic > Marine > Intertidal...
CCGATCCAGACCGTGCCGGCAACACTTTGCGCAGCCACAGCGTCAAGGACGGCTCGCTGCTCTGGGAGACAAGGATCGCTTTCGCGCCGTTCCGGAAGCACAAGCTCAACAGCTTCGCCGCCTCGACGCCCTGTGTGGACAAGGACCGCGTCTACATGACCTGGTCGACGCCGGAGAAGCATGTGGCCGTGGCCTTCACCCACGGCGGAAAGAAGGTCTGGGAGCGGGACCTCGGAACCTTCGCCAGCGCGCACGGACTGGGAGCCTCCGCGATTTTGTTTGAAGGCAGGTTGATCGTGCCCAATGACCAGAACGAGGATTCGCACATGGTCGCGCTGGACGCAAAGACCGGGAAGACCGTCTGGAAGACGGCCCGCAAAGGGAGCGAGAAGACCGCCTATTCCACGCCCTGCGTTTACGCGCCCAAGGGGGAAAAGGCTTCGCTCATCTTCAACAGCTTCTCCTACGGCATCAGCGCCATGGATCCCGACACCGGTGAGATGCTCTGGACCTACGAGGACGCCTTCGACAAGCGCAGCTGCAGTTCCCCGGTCGTTGGCGGCGGCGTGATCATCGGCTCCACCGGCAGCGGCGGCGGCGGCAATTTCGTCACCGCGATCCGCCCGGGCAATCGCTCCGGGAAGAAGCCCGAACTCGCCTGGCGCCTGCACGAAGCCGCGCCCTATGTGCCGACTCCGGTCTACCACCAAGGAAGCTTCTACCTGATCAGCGACAAGGGCATCGCCTCCTGCGTCGACGCCGCTTCCGGCTCCGTTCGTTGGCGCGAACGCGTCTGCGGCCGCACCTTTGGGGCGCCGATCCTTGTGGATGGCAAATTCTATTGCATCTCCACCGCGGGCGAAGTCGTGGTCATCCGCGCCAGCGAACAGTTCGAGCAGATCGCGAAGAACGATCTGGACGAGGAGATCCAATCCACGCCGGCCATCGCGCACGGAACCCTGTTCATCCGCACCACCGGCCACCTGATCAGCCTCGGCGGAAAGCAGTCGCTTTGAGGCAGGCGCGACAACGCCAAACCGTCACCAGAGCGGATTGGGCCGGTAGAGCGGTTGCGCCCAAGGGGTCTCCTTGAACTCCTGGTCGCCTAGCGGGCCTTGATTCTCCGCAAGGTAGTCCAGGATCCTTTTCTTCATGTCGGGCGAGAGCTTCCAGAGGCCGTGCTTCTTGTTCATCGTCACCAATGTTTCCTCCCAACGCTTGCGGCTCAGGTGATGCTGCGCGATCAGGCGCGGCGAATGGCAGCCGATGCAGTTCGCGAGGACATACTCGAAACCGGGCGTCTGCTTGAGACCCATGAAGGTCTGGACCGCAGCCTTGGACTTGTTCGCCGCCTCCTTGTTCGCCTGCTCGAAGGTCTTGGGCGCGGCGGCGGGTTGGGATGCGGCGGGTTTATCCGCCGCCGCGGCGCCGCAGACCTGCAGCAGCAAGGCGATCGCGACAACGCCAACGCGCAGAATATCCCCACGGATGGCAAGGCCGCCCCACGGATGAAGAAAAGGAGTGGCGCTGCCAAGCCCGGTGCGATGTTCGGTTTCCGTGTTCATTCGTGTTTATCCGTGGTTAAACAACCTTCACCGCAATGCGCTGCATGGCATTGTTCAGGTAGCCCTTGGGATTCCACCCCGGGACCAGCATGGGCTGCATGCGCCCCTGCTTGTCGGTCGCCCGCGCCCAGACCTCATAATAGCCCTTCTTGGGAAAGGACACCGACGCCGTCCAACGCTGCCAGGCGTAGGGATTGACCGGCTTGCGCAGCCGCGCCTTGGTCCAGGTCTGTCCGAAATCCACGCTCACATGCATCGCCTTCACATCGCCAAAGCCCGACCAGGCGTGGCCGCGCAGCGCGAGCTGTTCCGAAAGCTTCGTCACAATGCCGGACGCCGGGCGCGTGATGATCGATTTCACCGGCATCTCCTCGATGATCTCCATATCCTCCTCGGGCACGTCCGTTCCCGGAGCGACGGGATAACGCGGAACACGATAGGAGGTCCCGGTCATCTTGGCGCCATCGTGCACCTGGTCGCGGACCCAGATCCGCTTGAGCCACTTGCCGCCAGTGGAGCCGGGCCACCCCGGGCAGATCAGGCGAAGGGGAAAGCCATGCAAGGCGGGCAACGGCTCACCGTTCATCTCCCAGACCAACATCGTGTGTTCGTCCATCGCCTTTGCGATCGGCACGCCGCGCGAGATCGGCTTCTTCGAGGGGTCGCGACTCAGATGCAGGTCCTCCGACTCGTAACCGATGTAGACCGCCGAATCCTTCACGCCGGCCGACTTGAGAACATCGCGCAAGCGCACCCCCGCATACCGGGAGCAACCCACGGCGCCGAGGGTCCATTGATTGCCCTTGGCGGGCGGGTTGTAGCCGGCGCGGCCGTTGCCGCCGCATTCGATGACCAACGCCGCCTCGTGCCGCTTGAACTGCGACTCCAGGTCGTCCATCGAAAGCGTCAGGGATTTCTTCACCTCGCCGTCGATGGTCAGCGACCAACCATCCAGGCTGCCGGTGTTGGCGCGATCCGGCATGATGCCGTTGTTGCGGACGAAGTGTTTGGCGTTGGGCGTGAAATCGTCGTCGAGTTCCGTGACCACGGTCTCCGCATTGATGGGGCGGTCGTTGAGCACGCGCACGCCGTCCTTGCCCGGAATCGTGGGGACGCCCCCATCCTGCCCCAGCGCAACCGGGACCAGGCCATCCGGAAAATGCTCACCAAAAGGAATCGGCGCGCCCAAGGCCGCCGAGACCGCCGCCAGCCCCGCGCCCCGCAGAAAACCGCGCCGATCCGTCGCGGATTCGCTCAAGATATTTTCATCACTCATGAAGCCTGCATACTGCGGAGAATCTCCGTCCGGGAAAAGGGATTTTGCCAGGAAAGGCGAACGTTCAACGACCGAATGTTGGCTCCATGTAGCGTAGCCGTCCCCGGCTGCGGGTTCATGCGCCGTTCCGTCGCGTGTGCCAACCACTGGCGCCGAGACGCCTGCGCTACTCGGCGCGCGCCGGTTGACCGAGCGCGGTGTAGAGGCTGTACTGCGCCTGGTTGTGCTCCACGGCGCTGTCGAGGTAGAGCTTGCGGGTCATGGCCAGCGATTCAATCGCCTGCAGGACCTCGATTGGCAGCCCCTGGTTCTCGTAGATCCTCGACTTGTTCAGCTCGAAGGAGGTTCGCGCGCGCTCGACCGCCTTTTCCGCGATGGCCAGTTGACGCTTGCGGGACTCGGCGCGCGCCTTGGCCCCGCGCACTTCCGACGCGATCCGATCCAACACGCGAAGCTGCTCGATCTCCGCCTGCTGAAACCGGGATTGCTGCTCCTTCGCCTTCGCGCGCGCGCCGAAGCCGAAATTCTCCAGGCGCCAGAAGACTAGAGCCGACACGTCGTGCCGGTCGTTCTCGGAACCGAGTGAATTGCCGGGACCTCCCCCGAACCCCCCGGCGCTGAATCCGACCGACACCTTCGGCACGAGGGGATCGAACTTCGCCTGACGCAGTCGCTGCTTGGCGGCCTTGACCAGGGCCTCGTTCTGCCGGACCTCCGGGCGATTCTCCAAGGCCACTAGCAGCATCTCGCCGCCGCCGCGGGCCTCGTCCGCCAGGGCGATCAACGCGGCGGCGTCCTCGGTCGGGTCCAGGTCCACGCCGGCGTCGAGTCGCAGCAGTTCGGCCAACGCGAGAGACCGGATCTTCAGATCCTCCTTCGCCTGCTCGACATTGCGGTCGCGCACCAGTTTCTCCACCTCGGCGCGGGAGGCGTCGGATTCCAGGCCCTGTCCGCTTTCGGCGAAGCTGGCGGTGACGCGAGCCAGGTCGGCAGCGTTCTTCCGCGCCTCCACGGCGATGGCCAGTTGCGCCTTGGCGCGGACGAGTTCGAAGTAGGCGACGGCGGCTTCGAGGGAAACGCGATTCGTCGTGGCGGCGCTGCCGGCCTCGGCGGCGAGCTTGTTCTGCTTCGCGGCCAGGGGTTCAAAGATGGCGTCGGCCAGGTTTGCCGTGATGGCGACGCCCGGTTGTTGAACGGGGCCGGCGGCGACCGCGCCCGCTCCGAGACCGACGAATCCGGCGGACCGGTTCACATCGCTCAAGGCGCCCGTGCTGCTCTGCAGCCGCCCCTCGTGATGGTCGACGCTGGCGCCCAGGGTGATCGTCGGCAGCAGCATCGCATTGGCGCGCCGGCTTTGCGCGACCGCTTCATTCATGCGCTCGCGGGCCAGGGCGACGGTGGTGTTGTTGGCGTTCGCCAGACGCAAGGTTGTGGCGAGGTCGATCGGCATGGCCCCGTCGGACGCGGGTTTCGCCTCCGGGGCATTCTGCGCCGAAGCGCTCACAGCCAGTCCAAAGGCCAACACAATGATGGCTTGTTTGATCATGCGTATCTCAAATCTTAGATTTCAAATTTCCGATTCCAATCTTCGTCAGGCCGCCTGCGCCGCCGGTTCTTTGCCGGACTTCACCATCGCGTAGACGCAGGGGACGAGGAACAAGGTGAGGAAGGTGGAAACCAGCATGCCGCCGATGAGCGCGCGGGCGAGCGGCGCCATGGCCTCGCTGCCGGGCGCGAGTTCCAGCGAGAGCGGCAGCATCGAGGCGACCAGCACGAAGGCCGTCATCAGGATCGGGCGCAGGCGCACGCAGGCCGCCTTCCACGCGGCCTTGGCGGCATCGACGCCCCGGGCCATCTGCTGGTTGGCAAAATCGACGAGCAGGATGGAGTTGTTCACCACGACGCCGATCATCATCAGCGTGCCCATGAGCGATTGGATGTTGAGAGTCGTGCCAGAGATCCAGAGGATGCCCAGCACGCCGGTCAGACCCAACGGCACGGCGAGCATGATGATCAAGGGATCCACCGCCGAACGGAATTGCGCCATCATCACCAGGTAGACCAGGATGGCCGCGGTGAGCAGGCCCCAGCGCAGCGACTTCGCGTCCTCCTTCATCGTGGCCACCGGGCCGCGCAGGGTGGTGGCGACGCCGGAATCGAACTCCATTTCCCCCAGGGCCTTCTCGACGTCGCGGGCGACGGAGCCGAGGTCGCGGCCGGAGACGTTCACGTAGACGTCGTTCACGCGGGAGAGGTCGTAGTGGGCGATCTCGCCGGGAATGTTGACGCGGGCGATGTCGGCCACCTCGGAAAGCGGGATGGTGGACGGCCCATTTTCGGTCTCGATGGGCAGGGGGAGGTTGCGGAGTTCGTCGAGGGTGCGAACCTCGTTGTCCTTGTATTGCACGCCCATGTAGAAATCGACTCCGGTGTTCTGGTCCACCCAGATGGTCTCCGCGTGGCCGATGCTGGAGGCGAGCGCGGTGGAGACGTTTTCGGCGACCGTCTTCTGCGTGAGCCCGAACATGCCGGCGCGAACGCGGTCCACCTTCACGTCGAACTGCGGATAGTCCAGGGCCTGCCCCACCTGCACATCGACCGCGCCGTCGATGCCGCGGAGCTTCTCAACGATCTGCTCGGCGGCCTTGCGGGTGGCGGCGGTCGTGCCGGCGGAGACCTGCACGTTGATGGGGGCGGCGACGCCCTTGTTCAGCGCGGCGTTGATCATGCCGCCCGAGACGAACAGGAACTGCTCCCGCGGGAATTTTTCGGCGAAGGTCTCGCGGAGGATCTTCACGTATTCCCGTGTGGAGGTCTTGCGCCCGCTCTGGTGCAGGGTGACGACGAGGAAGGCGGTGTCCGGTCCGGAATTCGGGCTGAGCATGGTGGAGAAGCCCGCGCCCTTGCCGGTCGGCAGGCCGATGTTCGCCATGACGGTTTCGATCTCCTTGGCGGGGATGATGCCGTTGATGGTCTCTTCCAACTGCATCACCAGCTTCTCGGTCTCTTCAATGCGCGTGCCGGGCGTGGTCTTCACACGGACTTCGAACACGCCGGTGTCGACGTCCGGGAACAGCTCGGAGCCGATGCGGGGAAAGAGCAGCAGCGAGATCGCCACCAGGGCCGCGCCGCCGCCGATCACGAGCGGTCGTTGAGCCATCGCCGATTTCAACAGCCCGGCGAAACGGCCGGTGGGCTCGATATCGTCCATCTCCCGGGCAGCCTCTTCATCGGCGTGGCGGGCTTTCAGGACGCGCGAGCAGAAGGCGGGGACGATGGTCATCGCCACGAAGTAGGAGGCGCCGATGGTCAGCACGGCGGCCAGCGAAAGCGGCGCGAAGAGGAACTTGATCATGCCGGTCAGGAAGATCGCCGGAATGAAGATGGCCAGCGTGGTCACCGTGCCGGCCAGCACGGGCGTCGCGACCTCGCTGGCGCCATCGCGGGCGGCCTCGGCGCCGCTCTTGCCCATGCCCAGATGGCGGACGATGTTCTCGACCACCACGATGCCGGCGTCCACCACCGTGCCCACGGCCAGCGCGATGCCGCCCAGGGTCATCACGTTGACGGTGTGGCCGGAGAAATAGAAGCCCAGCATCCCGATGGCGAGGGACAGCGGGATCACGATCAGCACCGCAATCGAGGGCAGCAACCGTCGCAGGAAGACGCCGATCACCAGCGCGACCAGCAACGCGCCCGCGATCACCTCGTATTCCAGGTTGCGGATGGCGTTGCGGATGTAGTCCGACTGGTCGCTCACCAGGTCGATCACCGCCTCCTTGGGCACTTCGCCGCGTTCCTTCATGAGCGGGAGTTCGCGCGCCAGTCCCTCGCGGATGCGGTTGACCACGTGGATGGTGTTCTCGCCGGGTTCGCGGTGCAGGGGGCAGTAGACGGAGCGCGTCCCGTTGACGCGGACGATGTTGTTCTGGATGGCCGCGTCATCCTTTGCGTAGCCGATGTCGCGCACGAAGATTGGCTTGCCGTCGCGGACAGCGACCACGATGTCGTCGATTTCCTTCGGGGTGGGCAGGGTGTTGACGGTGTGGACCTGGTATTCAGTCTTGCCCATCTTCATCGTGCCGCCGGCCATGACGAGGTTGGCCTCGGTGAGGGCCTTGACGACGTCCGAGGGCGCGAGGTGATGGGCGCGGAGCTTGGCGGGATCCACGTAGACCATCATCTGCCGGAACTTGCCGCCGAAAGGATGTGGAATCTGGACGCCCTTCAGGCCGCCCATCTTGTTGCGCACCGCGTAGTAGCCGATCTTGTAGAGCTCCGTCTCGCTGAGGCCTTCGCCCGAAATGGAGGCGAGGACGACCGGCAGGTTGGCCGGTTCGCTGCGCAGGGTGAAGGGCCAGTCGATGTCCGGCGGCAGATGGTGGATGTCGTTGGCCTCGAGATTGATGATCTCATTGAGCGCGGCGGCGGGATCGGCGCCCGGTTGGAAGGCGACCTTGATCACGCAGGCGCCGGGGACGCTGCGCGATTCCTGATGCTCGATGTGGCTGGCCAGCGTGAGGATGCGCTCGACGCGGGCGCTGACGGATTTCTCCATCTCCAGCGGCGGCATGCCGGGGTAGGAGTAATAACTGACCACCACCGGGGTCTTGAAGTCGGGGAGAATGTCGGCGGGAATCTTGGGAATCTGCGAGATTCCCAGAAGGCACAGGCCGATGGCCACGGCCCAGACCGCGTAGGGATTCCTGAGGGCGAAGCGGACGAGGTTCATGCGGGGAGAAAGGAAGAATGGAAACGGGTGATTCTTGATTGGCAGGAGCGCTGAAGCGATCGGGGCGCGGCGGAATGAATTCCGCGCTCCTTCCCGCCGGCTTCGCCGCCGATTGTTCTGGTCAGGCTCATCGTGTGGCCCTGCCTAATCACTTGACGACGGTGACATCGGCGCCGTCGGGGAGGCGGCCGAGCATGCCGGTCACGATCTGCTCCGAACCGGTCAGGCCGGCCAGGACTTCGATGTTGTGCCCGTCGTCGTGGCCCAGTTTGACCGGGACGTGGGCGATCTTGTTGCCGCCCTTCACTACGTAGACCACGCTCTCCTTGCCGGTCTGGTCGAAACGCACGGCGCCCGAGGGGACGACCAGGGCGCTTTGCTTTTCTTCCAACTCGACGGTGACCGTGCCATACATGCCCGGCAGCAGGCGGCCGTCGCTGTTGGGCAGGTCGATTTCGACCTGCATGGTCCGGGTCCGGGGATCGAGTCGTCGGGAAACTCGCGACACCTTCGCCTTGATCGGGGTGGGCCCCAGGGCCAGACAGGTGAATTCAGCTCCGGCGCCAATCTTAACGTAGATGGCGTCCCGTTCGGGAATGGGGACACGCACCCGCATCTTGTCCACCCGCGCCACGCCGAACAACGGTTTGCCGACCGAACTCGCGTTCTCCGCATTGCGGACCAGGTCGCCTGGATCGACGCTGCGCTCGGTGACGACGCCGGCAAAGGGCGCCTTCAGAGTGGCGTAGGCCATCAGGACCTCCATCTCCTCCAACCGCTTGCGCGCGACGGTGGCTGCGGCGTCTGCTGCTGCGGCGTCCGCCTCGGCGGCGGACAGGTTCGCTTTCGCCACGACTTCACTAGCCTTCACGGAGGCCAGGTCGGCCTCGGCGGCGAGTTTTCGGCTCAACGATTCGTCCGCCAGCCGCTGGGTGACCGCCTTGGTCTTCACCAGGCTCTGGATGCGCTTGAACTCCAGGACCACCGCGTCGGCCTCCGCCTTCGCCTTGCCGACATCGGCCCTGGCCTGGTCGATCCTGGCGCGGGCGACCACGACCGCGGCGCGATATTGCCTGCGCGCGCTCTCCAGCCGAGCGACCTCGGCCTGCTGGCTCTCATAACCCTTGGCCATCTCCGGCACATCAACCTCGGCCAGGGGCTGCCCCGCCTTGACCGTATCGCCGATGTCCGCGGACAGGCTCTTCAGATAGCCGGACACCTTGGCGTAAAGCTCGGCCTCATGGAACGCGTGAACGGTGGCGGGCTGCGTGGTCGAACGACGCAGCGTCACGGTCTTGGGCTGCGTGGTTTCCACTGCGGCGCCGCTCGCGGAAGCCGCGCCGACGCACAAGGCGACCGACGCTGCGACCAGTCCGACGCATGGGGATGTCTTGCGTGTTCTGTTCATTGGGGAGCTCGGAAAGTCTGATCTGAAGCCGTTATTGGCCGCTTTATTCAAGGGAATGATGGCCCGGGCGGCAACCTTGCCATCCCGGCATTTCATTCCAGAAGCCGGGGTCTACATCCACCCGGATTGCCCTGCAATAAAATTCGCCGGCCAGAATCGACTTGTCATCGGGGCGGCGCGCACGTATAGCCGTACGCGCAGTCGAAGGTTGTTGTTGCCCGGCGTTGACTCGGGGATCCTCGATTGCCGCCCCGCGGCGGATTGACAGACCTGCATGTCCGGATACACAACGTCATGAAACACTTCCTCTCTTCCCTGTTCATTCCCCGTCCCGCGCTGGCCTTGGCGTGCCTGGTTGGATTGCCGTGCGTTTCGGCGCTCGCGGCCGACGGCGACGCCCCGGCCGCGCCCGCCAATGCAACCACCGAGGACTTTGAGAACAATTCGATCGACACCCCGCCCAATGGGTTGCTCCCGGGGCGCCCGGGCAAGGGCGGCAACGCGGAATGGAAGGTGATTGAGGCGGCCGATGCGCCCTCAGGCTCCAAGATCCTGACGCAGAAAAGCGCCATCCAGATCCGCGCGCGCTACCCGCACATCGTCCACAACTCCTTTGTGGCTGCGGATGTCGACGTCTCGGTCAAGTTCAAGACCCTGACCGGCACCCTGGATCAGGCCGCCGGGATCGTCTTCCGCTATCGGGACAGCAAGACCTACTACGTCGTGCGCGCCAGCGCCGTGGACAACAACGTGGTCGCCTTCAAACATGAACTGGGTCGGCAGAGCAATCTCGGCGTCAAGGGCAAGGAGACCGCCTTCGGCGTCGATACCCGCGTCCTGCCCCGCCGATGGAACACCCTGCGCGTCATCGCCAAAGGATCGCTGATCGAGGTGTTTCTTAACGACAAGAAGCTTTTCGAGGTCGAGGACGACACCTTCACCGCCGCCGGCCGCGTCGGCATCTGGACCCGGGCGGACTCCGTGACCCACTTCGACGACTTCGTCGCGGGCGAACCTTGAGCTCTTCCATTCCCGCCCTCTTGAGCGCCCATTTCAAGCCCCGTATCGACGGGTTTCATGGCCCGCGACGCATGGCTTGACGCCGCGGCATAAAAAGACAATATCCGCCGGACATTCAGCCCCCGTTCAGCACAGCCGACAATGAGTCAATCCTCCTCCCCGTCTCCGCAGCCGAATGGCGCCCCGATCTTTATCGCTGTCCGCGCGCTGCTCCTGCTCCTCTGTCTCTACGCGTTTATTGTCGGCATCAGCGCCATGGGGGCGTCGTTCAAGCTCTTCGGCAAAGATTTCGCCGAGAAGATGCTGGAAACCACTTCCTCCCCGTTCGTCGGTCTTTTCATCGGCATTCTGGCCACCGCGCTGGTCCAGAGTTCCTCGACCACGACCACCCTGGTCGTGAGCATGGTCGCGGGAGGCGCCATCAGCATCGAGGGCGCGATCCCCATGATCATGGGCGCCAACATTGGCACCACGGTCACCTGCCTGATGGTGTCGATGGGGCAGATCACCCAGAAGGCCGAGTTCAAGCGCGCCTTCGCGGCGGCGACCGTGCATGACTTCTTCAATCTGATCACTGTCGCCATCCTGTTTCCACTCGAGTTGGCGACCGGGATTCTCGGCAAGCTCGCAGGGCTGATGCAGACGGCCTTTCAGGGCGTCGGCGGGATGAAGTTGGCGAATCCGCTCAAGGCGGCGGTGAAACCCATGGTCAACCTTCTGAAGGATCTGGTCGGCGATCAGCCCGTCGCGCTGCTGATCATCGCGATCCTGCTGATCATCGGCATGTTGGTGGCCATCGTGAAACTGCTGCGCAGCCTGGTGCTGGAGCGGGTCGAGGCCTTCTTCAACCAGCATCTTTTCCGCAATGCGGGGCGCGCCATGTTGTTCGGGCTGCTGCTGACCTGCGCGGTGCAGAGCAGCTCGATCACCACCTCGCTGGCCGTGCCCTTGGCCGGGGCGGGCATCCTGACCCTGGCGCAGATCTTCCCCTACGCCATGGGCGCCAATGTCGGGACGACCATCACCGCCATTCTCGCCTCGCTCGCCACCGGCGATCCCGCTGCGGTGACCGTGGCCTTCGCGCACCTGTTGTTCAACGTCGGCGGCATCCTCCTCATCTGGCCCCACCCCAAAACGCGCCAGATTCCCGTGAAATGCGCGGAATGGCTCAGTTCCCAGGCCGAACAACGCTACTGGGTGCCCTTTGCCTTCCTCTTGCTGGTGTTCTTCGCCATTCCGTTGGGCATGATCGCGCTGTTTCGAGGAGTGTAAAAGTCCTCTGCAGATGGCCTTTGGGCAACGGCTCCGCCATCCCTTTCGGGAAGGCGGAGAAGACGGGACGATCCCCTACGCCTCCGCTTCCTGTTTCTCCTTGTAGCCGATCCGCGGAAACGGATTCACCAGACCGCTGACAATCGTCCGCGAGTGGCTGGCAATACGCTTGAGATAGTGGACGTACAGCACGACGGCGCCGGCGTCGGCCGAACTCAGATCTTCCGCCTCCCCCTTGACCACCGCCTCGTTGAAGGCGTCGCAGGTTGTCGAAAGGCCGTCCTTGTATCCCTGCATCACCTTGCGGCTCAGCTCGAGGTCCTCGTTCTTGTAGGCCTCGATCATATCGCGAAACAGGCCGGTCACGTCCTCCTCGATCGTCTTCAACCGGCTCTCCAGGCTGGCCGCGAAGAGGCGCGCCGGATGGCTGCGGGACAGATCGTAGATGTTCTTCGTGTAGTCTCCGATGCGCTCAATGTCGATCACCACCGTGGCCAACGCCAACCCTGCTGAAAGATCCCCGCCTCCCGAGACGCTGAAATGCGTGAAAATCTTCCGCCGGATGTCCCGCTCCGCGCGATTGACTTCCTTGTCCTTGGCGTAGATGTCGATCTCGATTTCACCGCTGTCGGAGTTGCGCAGCGAATCGATCGAAGCCTGGAACATGGTCCAGTCCGTTTCAAGCATGGCCACGGCCTGCTCGTGCGCCTGGGCGTAGAGGTTTTGATTGCCGGCGATATTGAAGAGTTCTTTCCACATGACGGATCAGAGGTTGCGTGGGGCACTATGGCGTCTCGACGCAATGAATTCAACGGACAATCACTCCATCCTGGGAATCCGCGTGCCATTGAAAATGAGCGGCCCAAGTCGCGCCGATTTGACGGAACACCCAACCATTCCAAGGCCCAATCTCCAGCCGCTTTCAATCGCTTGCGTGAGAATCCTCGCCCCTTCCTCGGATCGTCGAAACAGGGCCGCTTTCCCTGCGTCACATGATTGTAACATTCAGGACATGTTGTCGCCACACGCCGGCTTCAGTCTTTTGCCGACACAACCAGACACGAACTGAACACAAGCAACCTCAAGACATGAGAATGAAGACCATCACGGCGACATTGACCCTGGCGGGTTTTTGCCTTGGAGCCCAGGCGCAGTCGAACGACGCGCTGCTTGACGTCCTGATCAAGAAGGGCGTCCTGACCAAGGATGAGGCCGCGTCCGTGCGCAAGGAAGCCGCCGACGCCAAGCCCGCGGACACCACCACGAGTCTCCGGCCGCTCGAGGCCTACGCCGAAACTGAAGAAGGCAAATCCGCCCTGGACCGGATGCTCGACGACAAACTGAAGAGCCGGTCCAAGGACAAATGGTATGAGAAGGTCAAGTTGGCCGGTTATACCCAGGTCCGCTACACGAGCCTGATGAACCAGAGCGGCGCCGTCCTGAACGTGCCGAACGACGGTTCGGCGCGCGACCGCGAATCGCTCCGCATCCGCCGCGGACGCATCAAGTTCTCCGGCGATGTGGCCGAACGCCTCTACCTCTACGCCCAGATGGACTTCGCGGCTTCGGTGGGCGGCGGTTTCGGCGTCCAGATGCGCGACCTCTATGGCGACATCTCACTCGATGCGGACAAGGAGTATCGCATCCGCCTCGGTCAATCGAAGGTGCCCTTCGGCTTCGTCAACCTGCAGTCCAGTCAGAACCGGGCCCCGCTGGAGCGCGCGGACGCCTTGAACAGCGCCCTTGAGAACGAGCGCGATCTCGCCGCGTTCTTCTACTGGACGCCGAAGCGCGTTCAGGATCGCTTCAAGGAGATCAAGAAACTGGGGCTGAAGCACTCCGGCAACTACGGCATGTTCGGCTTCGGCGTCTACAACGGACAGGGCCCCAACCGGAACGATGTGAATGGGCTGGTCCACACGGTGGTCCGGGCGAGCTATCCGTTCCAGCTCAAGAATGGCCGCTTCCTTGAGGTTGGCGCCCAGGCGTATCACGGCGAGTTTCAGGTCAGCACGGCCGATCCCGACGGCGCCGGTCCCCTCGCCGCGCCGGACGCCGGCCGCGACGGCGTCCGCGATCAGCGCGCCGGCCTCAGCTTCATCCTCTATCCCCAGCCTTGGGGTCTGGAGGCGGAATGGAACATCGGCCGCGGCCCGACCCTCAGCGGCGACTCCCTGAGCGTGGGCTCCGAATCCCTGCACGGCGGTTACCTGATGGCCTATTACAAGGCGGACACCGGCTGGGGCCGGTTCTTCCCGTATGCGCGTTGGAACTACTATGACGGCGGCCGCAAGTTCGCCACGAACGCGCCCGCTTCCGTCGTCAACGAAATGGACTTCGGCGTCGAGTGGTCGCCCTGGAAGTTCGTCGAGGTGGCCATCCAATACACCAAGACCTTCGAGCGCACGAACACCGGCGTGTTCCCTTACGCCTCGACGACCAACGCCGACCGCGTAGGCTTCCAGTTGCAGATGAACTATTGATCGGAAATCGAATCCCGCCGTTCGGACAGGATGAGCGAGCGGCATTTGTCACACACCGGCAACATTGCCGTCACGGTCGCGACCCATTCCAATGCGACGATGACGGCGAACCACAACAAGAACACAAAATGAAAAAACTGATTCAATCCATCTGCGCCGCGGCCCTGCTCGCGGGAGTTGCGGCGACCGAGGCCGGCACGATCACCGCCAAGGGTTCGGACACCCTGGTCATTCTCGCCCAGAAATGGGCCGAGGTTTACATGGCCAGGAATCCTGACACGACCATCCAGGTCACCGGCGGAGGCTCGGGAACCGGCTTTGCCGCCCTGCAGAACAAGACCACCGATCTCGCCAATGCCTCCCGTCAGATCAAGGCCAAGGAGAAGATCGCCTGCATCAAGGCCTTCCGGAAGGCTCCGACGGAGTACAAGGTCGCGCTCGATGGGCTTTCGGTCTACATCAACGCGGCCAACGGTGTCGAAGCCCTGACGCTCGCCCAGCTCGACGGCATCTTCACCGGGAAGATCACCGATTGGAGCCAGGTAGGCGGCAAGGCGGGCAGGATCACGGTCTACAGTCGCGAGAACAGCTCCGGCACCTATGAGTTCTTCAAGAAGAACGTGCTCAAGGGGAAGGACTTTTTCGCCCGCGCCCAGACCATGCCCGGCACCGCGGCCGTTCTACAGGCCGTCGGCAAGGACCCGAGCGGAATCGGCTACGGGGGCGCCGCCTATGGGGCCGGGGCCAAGGCCATTCTGGTGAAGAAGGACGCTGATTCCCCGGCCGTCGCCCCGACCGAGGAAAACGTCATCAGCGGAAACTACCCGATCTGGCGTTACCTGTATGTCTACGTCAACCCCGCGCTCGACAAGGGCGAACTCGGCGACTATCTGAAGTGGATCCGATCTTCCGAGGGACAGAAGATCGTCAAGAACGTGGGTTATTACCCGCTTCCGAAAACGCTGCAACTCTCCTCTCGCTAGTTCCTCCGGGAGAATAGACGAGGCTGTCCTCCAACAGGCCTCAGGTCCGATCCAGGGCGTCCCGGAGTTGAACCAGCCATTCCGGGGCGCCCTTGTCTTACACGAACGCGGCATTTGTGACCCAGCCATCCGGCAACAACAGAAGCGCCCGATGGGCCGGCATTCTTCGCGGGAAGAAGCGCCGGCCGTTGGAGTGGCTTGCCGAGAAGGGGATCTTCCTCGTCTCACTCTCCGCGATCCTGATGGTGTTTCTGATCTTCCTGTTCGTCGGCCGGGAGGCCCTGCCGATCTTTCTGGGCAGGATGGACAGCTCCGTGGCCATCAAGGTCATCCAGCCGGATCAGATGGCCTCGCTTTCCAGAGAGGAGCTCCAGGCATACCTCGAACTCTCGGACGACGAGTTCGCCGGAATGGACGAGGAGACACTGACGCTGATGATGGAGGTCAAACTGGAGGAGGCCGCCGAGGCCCCCGAGGACAAGGACGCCTCCGTCAACACGACCGAATGGAAATACCTGCTCCAGCCCCATCAATGGACGGGCTATGACAAGCCCGAGCATATCTGGCAGCCCGTTTCGGAGATCCACAAGTACAACATCATCCCGCTCTTGATCGGCAGTCTCAAGGCAACGCTCGTTGCGCTGCTGTTTGCCGTGCCCCTGTCGCTCGCCGCGGCCATCTACGTCTCTCAACTGGCTTCTCCGCGGGTCAAGGAATGGCTCAAGCCCGCCATCGAAATGCTTGCCGGGATTCCATCCGTCGTGCTGGGCTTCTTCGCCCTCTTGGTGATGGCGACCGTGTTGCAGAAGGTCTTTGGCTATGACTCCCGATTGAACGCTTTTGTTGCGGGCGTCGCGTTGGGATTGGCCATTGTCCCGGTGGTCTTCTCCATCGCCGAGGATGCGCTCACCAGCGTGCCGCGCAGTTACACCCAGGCCGCCCTGGCCTTGGGATCCTCCAAATGGCAGGCGGCGTGGCGGATCGTCCTGCCCGCCGCATTGCCCGGGGTGTTCGCCGCGGTCGTGCTCGGTTTCGGCCGGGCGATCGGCGAAACCATGATCGTCCTCATGGCCAGCGGCAACGCCAGCATCGTCTCCTGGGACCTCTTCGAATCCGCGCGCACCATCACCGCCACCATCGCCGCGGAACTGGCCGAAACCGTCTTCGGCGACCACCACTACCGCATGCTCTTCATGCTCGGCACGTTGCTCTTTGCGGTCACCTTTGTCTCCAACCTCGCGGCGGACCTCATCATACACCGCCTCAAGAAGCAGTTGGAGGGACGGACATGACGGATCCATCGCGCGCTCCCGAACGTTTTCGAAGCCGGGGATTCGACGCGGCCTCGTTCTTCTTTTCCGGCGTCACCGGGATCGCGACCGCCATCATTCTCGGGATCCTGGCGATCATCCTCCTCAACATCACCTGGCATGGCTGGGACGGCATCTCGCTGCGTTTCATCGTCTCCGGCACGGACCAGGACATGTTCGATGTCAACAAGGCCGGCGTTTTGCCCATGATCGTGGGCACCTCCGCGCGGGTTATCCTGATGACGATCTTCGTCATCCCGGTCGGCGTCATCACCGCGATCCACCTGACCGAGTACGCCAACCCGGTCTCGATCCATACGCGCATCATCCGGGGCGCGGTCAACAATCTCGCGGGCGTGCCCTCGATTGTCTTCGGCCTGTTCGGACTCGGCTTTTTCATTGGTTTCGTGGGCGGCGAGATGGACGCCCTGTTTTACCCGGACAGCGATGAACCGGTCTGGGGCAAGCCCGCGATTCTCTGGGCCTCCATGACGCTGGCGGTGATGACCCTGCCCGTGGTGATCGTGGCCACCGAGGAATCCCTCAAGGCCATCGCGCCGGGATTGCGCGAAGCCAGTCTGGCCCTGGGCGCGACCAAGCTTCAGACGGTCGCCAAGGTCGTCCTCCCCCAGGCCCTTCCGGGAATCCTGACGGGCGGCATCCTCTCGATCAGCCGCGCCGCCGGCGAAGTCGCCCCGATCCTGTTCACCGGCGCCGCCTACTACATGTCCGGCTACCCCACCCGGCCGACCGATCAATTCATGGACCTCGGCTACCACGTCTTCATTCTGTCGACCCAATCCCCGAACATTGAGCAGACCCGGCCCATCCTTTACGCAACCGTCCTGGTCTTGCTTCTCCTCACCTTCACCCTGAACATCGTCGCCGTTCTGGTCCGCGCCAAGATGCGCCGCGGAATGCGCCAGAGCCACTGACTGAAAACGATCCCATGTCCGAGCCCCAAGCCACGACGCCCATGACCCGGCCGACCGTCCAGAACCGGGAAACGGAAACTGACGCCGATGCCGATGCCGACGCCGTCGCGCCGCTGATCGAAGTGGAGGGCCTCTCGTTGCATTACGGAGACGCCCAGGCCCTGAAGAATATCTCCGTTTCCATTCGCGAGAAGGTGGTGACCGCATTCATCGGACCTTCCGGCTGCGGCAAGTCGACCCTGCTGCGCTGTTTCAACCGCATGAACGACCTCATCGACAATGTGCGGATTGAGGGGCGGGTCGCCATCGGCGGCGAAGACATCCATGGCCCTGACGTCGATCCCATCGAACTGCGCAAACAGGTGGGCATGGTGTTTCAACGGTCGAATCCCTTCCCCAAGTCCATCCACGAGAACATCGCCTACGCATTGCGCCTGCACGGCATGCGGGACAAGGACGCCCTCGACCAGGCGATTGAAACGAGCCTGAAACAGGCGGCCCTGTGGGACGAGGTCAAGGACCGCCTCCACACCAGCGCCCTGGGACTTTCCGGCGGTCAGCAGCAGCGCCTCTGCATCGCGCGCGCGATCGCGATCAAACCTTCCATCCTCCTCATGGACGAGCCAGCCTCCGCGCTGGATCCGATCGCCACCGCCCGCATCGAGGACCTGGCCCTGGAATTGAAGAACGACTTCACCATCGTCATTGTCACGCACAACATGCAGCAGGCCGCCCGCATCTCCGATGACACCGCCTTCTTCTATCTGGGCGAATTGATCGAGTTCAACGCCACCTCCAGAATCTTCACCAACCCTTCCCACAAACAGACCGAGGATTACGTCACCGGCCGTTTCGGCTGAATCCGCTTCCCATCCCATGTCACATTTCGAACAAGAACTCGCCGACCTCAAGGACACCCTGCTGCGCATGGCGTCGCTTGCCAAGGATGTCGTCAACAAGTCGGTGAAGGCGCTCATCGAGCGCGACGATGAACTCGCCCGCGCGGTCAAGGAGGAGGACAACGCCATCGATGAACTGGAGATCCTCGTCGATGAAAAGTCCGTCCTGCTCCTCTCCAAGGCTCCCCTGGCCAATGATCTCCGCCTCATCACCGTCGCGCTGAAGACTTCCCACGACCTGGAGCGGGTCGGCGACGAGGCCACCACCATCGCGCGCCGCGCCATCGAACTGGGCAAGGAACCGCAGCTCAAGGACTACATCGACATCCCCCGGATGACGAACATGGCGATGGAGATGCTGGACGACGCGTTGGACGCTTTTGTGACCGCCGACGTGAACAAGGCCAAGGCTATCGTCCCGCGCGACAAGGAGGTCGATGCCCTGAACAAACAGATGCAACGGGAGCTCGCCGGTTACATGGTGGAAGATCCGAAGAACATTACCCGCTGCCTGCACCTGATGACGATTTCCAAGAGCCTCGAACGCGTCGCCGACCACGCCAAGAACATCGCGGAGGAGGTCGTCTTCCTCTACGAAGGCCGCGACATCCGGCATGCGGCAAATCTCGGAACCGATCAACAAAGCTGAAGCCGGCGGGGCGGGGGCGCCCAAGGCCTCTTGCGCGCCTCCGGAGCTTTGATCTGGGCTCGACGGAGTCTCTCCCCACCGGGCTTTGACGCCGCC
>Ga0181568_10001983_pt1 | contig 18624 bp, 22 predicted proteins | sample 101ome_20_FD_133758 | JGI IMG/M metagenome (GOLD analysis project Ga0181568, IMG submission 133758) | Coastal salt marsh microbial communities from the Groves Creek Marsh, Skidaway Island, Georgia - 101404AT metaG (megahit assembly) | ecosystem: Environmental > Aquatic > Marine > Intertidal...
AATTATACAAGTGTATGGAGTTTTATACATAATGAGATAAATAGCCAAAACCCACTCTCACCACAAAGTCACTTCGCGCATGACTTTATAACTGCCGATGAAAAAACGGCTCAAGATTTTTTTGACAAACATATTTTTCAATTAGCTAGAAAGGTATTCAGAATTTGGGGAATCGAAAATCTCAGTGATCCAAATTTAACACTTGAAAAAAATCTATATGATGCATGGGAAAGGCAATTAGATTCATCGGAAGGTTTCAAACAATTGAGACACTCCCCACATATTCACATTGATTTTTATGACATAGAAGCATATTACATAAACGGTGGTGGAGGGCGTGGGATGACGGATGTCGAGAACTTGAGCCTGGTCTTTGGTTGGAGCGAATTTGCCAATTCTAACGAAAATGTTGGAAGCCCACTTGCCAACATTGGCTTCCTAACTGTCTTAGATCAGCAACAAAAAGAAAGGGCGAAAGCAGCTTTGCTAAATGCTGTAAAAGGAAATCAAGCCAACGCTCCCGCCCCTACAGTAGAACAATTAAATGCCCTTAACCAATGTGCATTAATGTCTGATTTGTTGCACGAAGGCTGGTCCTATAGTGTATACCCATCAACTTGGACCAGCACCTCCGGTCAAGCCTTCGATGGTAGAATTTATCCAGTGACAACAGAAAACAGAATAGATCCTAATGAATTAATAAATCTTTGTACTGTACCAAATGATATAAAAACTTTCTTTAACGACAAAACAAAAAACTCAGATAATCTTTGGTGGTCACTTCATTGGGTCTATAGGGATTCGGAGGGCTTGAAAGACACTGAAATATATCTTAAATCTGATGACCCTAATAACGACTATGACCCAGTTAGAGATCTCGTAAATCAAGGCCTTCTTTCGCAAGCACAGCTTAAAAAATGGAACAAAGATAGAAAATTAAAAGGATATACTTTTAAAGAAATTCAAGTTGATTATGACGGAACCAATCCTTCAACAGCCAGGAGCGATGTTAAAGTGACAATGACAATTGAAATGGACCACATAAGCTCTCTAGACACAGTTTGTGCTTATGGCGATGTGATAGAATCAAGCAACATTAAGAATCCAATTCCCCATTTTCGGTATGGCGCCCCACCAAATTTGGAAAAAAAAGGCGGAGCAGCTCAAGTGCGACTTGTTGACCTTATAACCATACCTCAGGTAAAAACCGTTGATGTCACCACGCCAGGAGGACAAGGTTATCATAAAAACACTTTCACCCCAGAGACATCGAGAATAAGACTTAAAGTTTGGTATGACGAAGAAGCAGTCAGGAAAAACCAATCCGCAACCTACGCTACAGAAACAGCTTTAATTCTTGACTTGGCTTTGGTAGATCATGAAATTAAAAGACACGACGACGCTCAAAATAAGACAACACTAACAATAACATATAGAGGCTACTTTGAGGAGTCAATGAATGCTCCGTACAACGATGCTCTAGTTACCAGCACAATAATACAAAACAGGGCAGATAGAGAAAACGCTTTAAACGAAGCAGCAAAAAGAAAGTGTGGCGACAAATTATTAAGAGAAATGCAGAGATTAGTGGTTGAACAAAACAGAGTAGAAACTCAACAATATATAGACAGCGGAGGTATAATAGCAGCTTTAATGGACGCGAATAAGGTATATGTATACGATATTGATCAAAATTTGTTTAGTGCTGGGAAAATTGGAAATTATTTATTGACAGATTATCAATATGTTGATTTGAATTCGATTAAATCTTTGAGTGCTTACGTAGCCAGCAATCCTAATGCAGGCCTCCCAAATCTTCCTTCGTCAACAAATAGTAGGATGAGAGGTGTTCAGGTTCAAGGCATAAATGTACAAAGAACAGGCACCTTAAGCAATATTCTTTCAGGTGCAAAAGGTGAAGCATTTTATAAAGATATATCAAAGTCACCAATTAATATGTTTGTAATGCTTGGGGATTTAATAAATTTTGCTCTTGACTCTTTATATAAACCAGGGACAAATACACACTATTCACACACTAAAGATATGAACATGAGATTTATTGTTGGAACAATTAAAGTTCCACATCCAAAAGATCCAACAAAATCATTAACAATAAACCCTCTTCAAATACCAATCGATATACGTTTCTTCTCATCTTGGTATCATGATACAATTATAAAAAAAGGAATCACTAGTTATGCCATTGGACCTTTCATCAAAGATTTGCTGGAGAGACTAGTAAATGATGTTATATATGATTCATGTTTTTCCGCTTTGACTGTAGATGAAAATCCCCCACAAATAAGATCTTGCTATTTTTCTGATCATTCAGGAAAATGGTTTGACTGGTCCAACTCGAACAAAGCTGGAACACTTATGCAAATAAATGCAGCTGGGAATAACCTGATAGGTAATACGGATGCTTGGTTCGATCCGAAAGATCCCTACGCTACAGGACAGACGGAAAGAATATTAATGAAAAAAGACATCAATGCTCCGATTGCAGACTCCAGAAATTACTGTGTAATATATCAACAATTTCCTTCATACTTTAGGCAAATTAGAAACGGCTCAAGACCTTTAAGAAATCAACCAACAACAGTTGATATATATGATGGATACAATAATAAATATAACAATTTTTGTTCCTATACAACTTTTACAAAAGCAAATCCCAATTCCTACCTCAGAGAAGCTAGATATTTTAATAATAATTTTGGAGTTTTGGCTTTGATATCAAATGTTTATGACTTATCTTTTAAAATACAAACAAAAAAAATGAATACATGTTTTTATCCCGGAAATATTATAAATTTTATTGTAACAGATTTTGGCCCTTCGGCTTTTGTAGACCCAACATCTTTGGGGGAGTCAGATCCTCACACACCTAATACAAGAGCAAATATTTTAGGATATGGAGGTTACTATATAATAACAAAGGTTTCATACCACCTCGAGGATGTTCAGTCTGTAGGTTCAGCAATAATAACAATCACATGTAAATTTTTGGGGACTGATGCGAACTTAAGTCTGACAAACAATAATGTTGTTGATGATATATTCATAGATGAACCTCAAGAATGTGTTGACGCTTACAATGATCAATTAGATAGATTAAGAGTGATCGATCCAAAGATTGCCAGTGGATTTTCTGTCGGGGTGACGACAAGTGCTGCCACTGCTCCAATAAACACATTGCCGGTAATTTCAACTCCACCACAATCTCAAAGAATAACGACGGCGGCATCACAAAAAGCCAACCTAGGAACAGGAGATATGTTGTTGGCGGCTATGCAATTTATAAATAGAAAATCCAATCTTGCTGTTGGCACGACTAAATCGTATCAAGTTAATGATGTATTAATATCTGTTAAAATGGAAGGATATGTTAAAACAGGTGTAGCCTTTGCGAATCAATATGGCGCTACGGCAACTGCAATCCCGTCAACAGTGACAGATCAAGCACGACTGACAATAACAACATCAGATGGAAGATCGCAAACCACACATTTATCAGTTAACTAAGGAGACAATTTATAATGTCTAGAGATTTTAATTCAACAAATAATTTTCAATTCTTGGTTAATAGAATATTTTACAGACACAAGTGGGATACAGAAGCCTATTCAGAAAACAGCGGCCTAGGATCCAATGCCATTAAGGACGTCAACTTTTATGAAAGAATACACTATGGCCTAATTGATGATAAAAATAATTCAATTATTCCAAACGAGCAATTCCTTGTCAATACTGACAACGGAAGAGTGTTTGATTTTGTTGCTGACTCTTACTCTCTCATGAGACTAAATTTCAAAACAGCCTTACGAAAAGGTCTTGTCTCCAATGAAGGTTCTTTGTTTGGAAATCTTGACATGGTTTCATCATACACAAATCCTAAGTTAAAATATGGAAGATACCTTGAGGATATCTTCCAATTTTACAACGAAACACACATACCATTTGATCTTGGTATAACCAGTATAGCATCTTATGAAGACTATGTCAAGAACTTTTTTAAACTTTTTTTCGAAGAGGGCAAAAACATACCTCTAACCATGACAAGATGGAATACTTCAATATTTTCTTCTATTCTAGATACTGGTCTTGCTTTTTCTTATGCTGATATTGATTATGACGCAGACCAAATAAAGATTGATGATATCATAGATCATCCATGTTTTAAGTATGTTGAGAACATTTCTTTAAACATGGGTTTCAGCATTCTTCACCACAACCCAAATATAATACTTTATGATATGACCTCTCCAGCTGGAGATAGTATAAGACAATCATATAGTTTACATACTTTACCTTTATTATTCAACAATAGATTTATTAAAACATATACTATAGATAATTCATTACTATATAATAATATTAATTTATATTATAATAAATATGTTTTCAAAAACCCACAAATCAAAGTTGTTTCTGTGCAAAATTGCAAAACGATCTCAGAATACATAAGGCTGCAACCAGTGCAATTAACACATCGCCCTTATAATGACATGGAAGAGATTTGGTACTATATCTTAATCAGGAACAAGGAAGAAGGAGATCCATTTAATTCCCAAAAGCTCAAAAACATTTATAAAAAAGCAAAATATTTTCTAAAAAAAGTTGACAAACCTTCTGCTATGAGTTATATTAATAACATGTTCAAAGATCAGGTGTGGAACAAAAATTATGGTTTCCATGATGCTCTTGCTAAGATCAAAGGACAAACACAGACGGAAGCTCAACGACAACAGACTGGAGGAGGTCCGACATCGGGAGGTTCGTCTTACTAACGGAGGACAAATGCTATTCCAATTAATGGACAACAAGACCGATTGTGCTGGGACTTATCTCAGCGGTCAATTCGTTTGGGACAGAATCCCAGACGGAATCACAAAAACTTGGTCGTATTCCGACCACCTATACGGCAGAGACATTCAGTACGCTAATTTAATGGTGTCTGGTAAGCCGATTGATGAGGTTTGCCCTGAACACCTAAGAGAACGCTGGGATTCAATCAAAGGTCTTCTAAAGAGCCATTTTAAGGCTTTTACGGCTGCCAAAATAAACCTCGATGATGTTTGTTTCTATGATGTTGTGCCACAAAAGCACTTGCAACACTACTTTGAGACAAAAAACGAAATAACCGAGTGGGTATTCAATAATGTCGAGAAGCCAAAAAACTATTCTTTCTTGCAAAGAATCCAAGCAGCAACTCGAGAACTTAAGCAGCATCCCGTAAAACTAAACTCATTTGCTTTATATTGCATAGCGGCAGAAGACTTAAAAGCAAAACATCTTTATGATCAATTCGGAGACTCAACTCCTTATGTTGATTATGACATCTTCGGAACAGTTACTGGGCGTTTAACAACAAAAAAGAACTCGTTTCCAATTTTAAATCTCAAGAAAGAATTAAAGGTTCACGTACATCCAACAAACGATGTATTTCTTGAGCTTGACTTTAACGCTGCTGAAGTCAGAACTATGCTTGCGCTGCAAGGCCACAAACAACCTGAGGAGGACATTCATGAGTGGAACATTCAAAACGTATTTAAAAAAGATCTTAGCCGAGAAGAAGCTAAAACAAAGCTATTCGCATGGTTATACAACCCAGACTCAAAAACTATCCAATCGGATTTCTACAATAGAGAAAGTCTTGGAGAAACATTTTACCACGATGGAAAAGTTGAAACGCCATTCGGACGATCAATTGCTGCTCCCGTTCGCAAAGCCCTCAACTATCTATTGCAATCAAGTTCCTCGGATAACACCCTTGACCGGTTTTGCAGAATTTCTAACTTCCTTAGGGCAACGAGATCCCATGTTGCTTTTGTTGTTCATGACAGCGTTGTCATCGACTTGCATCGAGAAGACAGACTGTTAATCCCACAACTCGTTGAGATGTTCGGAGACACAAAATTAGGACGATTCAAGGTAAACTGTTCGCTTGGAAAAAATTTAGGAGATATGAAGGAGTTCACATGGTAAATTTATTATTTTTATTATCAACAGCCTGGGCGTCAGATGTTTATGAAGTTTGTGTGCATAAAAAACAAATTTGGAATGAAAGAAATCAAGAGTTTGTAAATGATTATGTTTCAACTTTTTATTCTCGAGAGCCAATTCAATTAATTATTCATGATAATTTATTTGAAATAAACAGAGACAAAAGACAAATTGTAGAAAAGTTTACAAAAGAGGGTATGGATTGCTATAGAGAGCATGATAACTCTTTTATTTGTTTAGACCAAGTCAACAATAGATTTTTATGGGAATTTTATAAAAGAAGCGGTGAAGTAACAAGAGATGTTTTAAAAATTTGCTCTAAAAATGGTGATGCAATCTGAATGTTTGTTGTCGGAGACTTAATCGAAGTATGCAATACCCAATCAACTGGTTTCAAAAATGGAGAAGTTGGATTAATCGTAAAAATTGAACAAATAACAAAAGAAATAACCATTTATTGGACTCTTCTGGGTAATTATGAAGGACATGCTCCGTTTTGGGCAGAAGAAATAAGGCTATTAAGTGGAAGACAAACTGAAAAAAGGTGAAATTGTTATTATTAATCATCGAAGCTTGACTTGGGGTTGGCTTTCGTATAAAAATGAAGACGTCGGTTACATAAGAGACGTAAAAGATTATGGATATGAATATAAAATCGCAAGAGTATTTTTATTTAGAACACAGAGGGTAGAAAGTGTGCCTTGCTGTTTTTTAGTGAGGTTAGAAGAATGGAAGTAGGAGATTTGATAGTTTTAAATAACTCACCTTTTCAAGGGGGAAGTATTTTCGGCTATGTTAACGGCGATTTAGGCTTAATAAAAGAAGTTTTAAAGGGGGACTATGGACACTTTGACATTTTTGTAGTTTTGATTTTGCGAAACATGAAAGAATACCACATACCACACACATACATGATGAAACTGGAGAAAAAATGTTAATGATCGGACTCGGCGAAGCCGGAAAGAATATTGTTGAGCTTTTTAAGCCACATACAAAAAATTATAAAATTATCGTTCTCGACGAGGACCAAGGAATACCAAAAAGAAACTCAGTAGAAGAATATGACAGCATAGATTTTAAACTCACACAGAAAGGCCTTAAATCGCACGATGAAGCCTTTCTATTTGTTTGTGGGTCTGGTAAGATAGCTGGAGCTTCTCTGCGTGTTCTTGAGGCCCTCAAGCCCTTTAAAACAACTATTGTTTACATTGTTCCTGATCTTGAGTTCGCATCTGATCGAGAACAAAAAAGACACAAGGTTCACTTTGGGGTACTACAGGAGTACACCCGCTCGGGCCTTGTGCGCGAGATGATAATTTTAGATAATAAAAAAATGTTTTCTCATGCAGGCACAGGTACTGCGTTAAAATATTATGATAAAGTAAATTATTTTATTTACTCTACGATTCAAAACTTGATGTATTGCAAACACATCAAACCAGACTTTGGAAGACTTCACGAAAAAAAAGAAATCTCTAGAATTTCGACAATTGGAACGGGAACGTTTGAAGATGAAGAAAAGTTGCTTTTTTCACTTGACAACGTGACTGAAACATGTTATATTATAAACATAGAGGAAGAGGACTTAGATAATGATCCGGAAGTAATTCCAAGGTGCCAAAAACTTGTTCGAGAAAATAAAGAAAAAGACAGAAACACTTCTTTTGCGATTTGGAGATCTTCTGAAGAGAATCATTACTATTCCGTCCACTACACTCACTTTATACAGGGAGGATAACTTGTTTCAATTTTTAAATAAAATAACACTTGAAGGACTAAAGAACAGAAAGAGACTTGGGTGGGGTTGCTCGATAATTATGGTATCGGGTATGCCCATCGTTGTTGATGAGAAATACCTTCAAAAAATGGAGGATGAATATAATGCTAAAGAAAATAAAGGTGGAACTGGATCGATTATTACATTTTGAAAGAATGGCGATAGATTCAATTGCTTATGATAATTTAGATGAACTCGAGCTTAAGTTTGTTACGGAGAAACTTTTCGAAGTAAGCAACATGATTTTAAGGCTCGAAATAATTCTTCGAGAAGAAGAATAAATTTATTGGAGGACAAATGACAGAACAAATTTACTATTCATTTTGGGGAAACCAAAAAGAAGAACACAAAGATTATTTTAAACAAATAAGTTTGATAGCAGACTGGATCGGCTATGCTCTTATTGGGCCGAGAACAAATCCATTTACTGGAGAGTACATGCCACTATCAAACATTGCAGTATTACAAACAAAAGAAAAGTTTGGATCTCCGAGAGTCTATGTTCAATTCTCCGAAGAAAGTCATCTTGAGGATGCAAAGCATTATCGACAAACTTATAAGACAGCAATTGAGTTATGGCCTCAATACGAAAAATCAATCAAAGAAGGTATGGATTATTCTGAATATCTTTTCGACACAGAACAAGAAGTCGCTCATTACATCGCAGAACAAATGAAATGGCTTCAACAAGGAAAGAGTGGCGGCCACATTGATAATGACATCTACCTCGCAAGACTCGAGCAAATTCAAGCAGAATCAATTTTTTTAAAAAAAGTTTGTGATTTGACTTGACAAACCCTTTTGGATATGTTATAATAAATACATAACGTTGGAGGAAAGATGAAAAACGTTAATGGAACTGATGAGTTTAACCAACTCACACAACAAGGCTCTGTTTATGTTCAATTCTCGGCAAACTGGTGCGGCCCATGCAAAATGCTTGCTCGCACCGTTGAAGACATTGAAGAGACAGAATCTGATATTACTTTTTTAAAAGTAGATGTTGACTCAAATAGAGAGTTGGCACAACAATTTGGAGTGCGAAGCATTCCAAGGGTAATCCTAATGAAGAACGGCGAACAAGTCGGAGAATTCATGGGAGCAAAAAATAAAAACGATCTTCAAGAAATTTTAGAAAAAAGTTTAAAATAAAACTTGACAAGCATGAAAAAACATGTTATAATATAAATACTCAATTAAACCATGGAGGAAACATGAGTAACAACACAATCAACACAACAGTTTATACTGGAACATTCACCACGCAACGTGGAGAACAACGAACAATGAATTTTATCCGTCCTTCTGAGGCTCCGATGGGAACTTTCCCAACGATTACTCGAACCCGAAACCTTCGAGAAGGCATGGAAACCGTATACGATATTGATCGTCAAGCATATCGAACTTATAATTCCAACACCCAAGTTGGAAACATTACAAGTCAAACGAGAGATGTAGCAGTCAATCTCTTTTAGTGATTAAGGTTTGCGGCTACCTCCCAAAAGGCCGCTTTTTCGCACCGGTAGCTCAGCTGGATAGAGCATCCGCCTTCTAAGCGGACGGTCATAGGTTCGAATCCTATCCGGTGTACTTTTTAATAACAAAGGAGGACAAATGTTATCATTATTATTTTCTACACTTATCGGAACATCAGAAGCCGGTGACTCTGATTGGTTCGGCCGTTATTCCGAGAGCTTATCAACATGCTATAGCAGCTATTTCCTAATGGAGAAAGGAAAGATGACTGTTAAAGCACCTGCACAAGATAAAATTGAAATAAGCTTGGTTTATATCCAAGGCTCTAGTTGCTTATGGATGTATAACGAAAGTGCTGTGAATATTGGAAAATTTTGCTTTATTGACGCTTCGCCAAGCTATTCATGGTTTGAAGCCGGATGGCAAATACACGGCAACCCAGCTGACTATGTGAGACTTTATCGGTGCAATTAAAAATCGACGGGGACTTAGCTCAGCGGTGAGAGCATCCGACTCATAATCGGCAGGTCCAGGGTTCAAATCCCTGAGTCCCTACTTTTTAAAAAAAATGCATTTTTTACTTGACAAACCATTTTAATTATGTTATATTAATAATGTAAAACGAATTACAACGGGGGTATGGTTGAAACCCTGCCTACCTTAGTGATAAAACACAAAAAAATAGACTAAAAATAGGAGAAATATTATGGCTATTAACCTTGAAGCAATGCGAGCTAAATTAAACGCATCTAAAAACGGCGGAAAACCAACCGGAAGCAAATCGACCATGTGGCGACCAAAAGCTGGAGACCAACATATTCGTATTCTTCCAACCACAGACGGCGATCCGTTCCGTGAATTCCACTTCCACTATAATGTAGGAAAGAATCCTGGAATCTACTGCAATAAACGTAATGATAACGGCGAATGTCCAATTTGTGACTTTGCATCTAAGCTTTGGCGTGATGGAGTTGAAAATGACGATCAAAATCTAAAGAATGAAGCTAAAAAGTTATTTGCACGTAAGCGGTATTATTCACCTGTTCTTGTTCGTGGTAATGAAAGCGAAGGAGTTAAAATCTGGGCTTATGGTAAAACAGCTTATGAAACCCTTTTGGGCTATGTCTTGGACCCTGATTATGGAGACATTACAGACCCCGAAACTGGTACTGACATTAAGTTGAACTATAATGTTCCCGGAACACCTGGTTCTTTCCCGAAGACCACTCTTCAGCCTCGTCGTCGTCCTTCTGTCCTCTGTGACGATGCGATTGCTGATTGTCAAGACCTTCTTGATTCCGTTCCTGTGATCGACGATTTGTTTGATCGCAAGACCACAGAAGAAGTTCAAGAGTTGTTGGATGGATATCTGTCCTCTGATACATCTGCCGAGTCTTCTTCTTCTGAAACTCAAAAAGGTAAATCTCAGACAGGATCAAATGTGGACGCCGCTTTCGCTGCTTTTATGAGCGAAGATTAAGTCGTAGGTCCTCCTGTGTTGTAAGGGTTTGGCCGTCTCCCCTTGGTTAAGAAAGACGGCCTTTTTAAATTTTACTTTTTTTGATCGAGATTCATTGCGATTCGACATCAACCGACTATGAACCGGTTAGTTCAAAATTTAAATTAGGAGCTCAAAATGAGTACAAATTATAACCAAAAAACTATTCGTGATTTTTACAAGTCTATTATTTTAAAAATTACAACCGACCCTTCTTTCGAAAGGCCATACGGATGCTGGAACAAAACTAATACCAATGGTTTTATTCAAGACATTTTCGATGGATTTGCATCCAACCCAATAGTGGTAGCAGATGTTAATAGTTGTAGAGACTATTCAATCGATCAAGAAGATGAAGCTAGTAGAATGTATTACAGTGACCATGCAGCATCTGGGAAAAGATATGTAAGTTTGGATGGCAAACATCGAACACAATGTATCTTAGATTTCATAAATGGAAAATTTACATATACTGGCAAGGTAATCGATCTTGAGGGCAATGCACGTCTAGTCCGCAATAAGTATTTTAAAGATCTGGCAGAGTCTGAACGGCAATTTTTCTTAAATGCTCAGATTTGTATTAATGAATTTCAAAATTTATTGCAAAAAGATTTAGCTAGAGTTTTCTTGTCATTAAATTCCAACTCTTCTCTTTCGAATCAGCACAAAAGAAATGCAATTCAGACACCAATGTCTAAGTGGGCAAGAGAGATGGCAAAAAATCATCTAGAATTAATGAAATCATTGGTTGGTGAAAAGTCCTTACCCCAAATGAAACCAGAAGAATTTATTTCCAAACTCTATCTTCATTGCGATGATGAAAAATCAGACGTTGGTGACGGCGCCTTAAACAAATTATACAAAAAGGGAGAGGGAAAAATCTGGAGAGAGTGCTATTCTACCCAATCGCGAGAAATTTGTGAGAGAACTTTAGAAATAATGTCGTCAATCAATGGAACTAAAAAAATTCCTAGTACAAAACAGGTTTGTTTTTCTTTGATTTGTTCTAATCTATCAATCTCAGATTATCTTGTGGAGGATGAAAAAATGTTTGTTGAACAAGTTATCATCTTGGATAATAGATTAGAAGATGAGTCTAGAGCAAGTCATGTACAAGATAAATCTGATGACCCCGAAGTTACAACTAGTAAATATTATTTTGAACAAATGAGATTAAATTGGAACCACCAGTATCGATCTACTCGTCTTAAGACCATTTGGGATGAAATAGTTAGCGACCCAAGCAAATACGGATTGATTTGGAATTTAGAAGAAAAAACAGCATAAACAATAAGGAGAAAAAATGAGATTAATGTTATTTAGTCTTCTCTTCGCTTGCGGAGAAGAAGAGCAAAAATTAGAGCCATCTTTGGTGAACGAGCAGGTTGAGCAACCAACCTATCCTCCAACAGAGGAAGTGGAAAAAATTGCCCCTGATGAAGATTCAACCTCAGAAGAGCTCGAAAATACGGAAAAAGTCGAGGAGACCACCTCGCAAGAAGAAACTGAAACACAAGGAGATTAAAATGTTAAGTTTAGTATTATCAATGTTCCTCGCCTGTGGCGATAAGGAAGAAGAGGTAGATACAGCAGTTGAGGCTGAAGAAACTACTGAACCTGCGACCGAAGAAGTCGAAGATACAGGTTCCGAAGAAACAGAAGATACAGGCACGGAAGAAGAACCTGAGGAAACAGCAGAGTTTAAATCAAATGATGAACTCGGAGTATGTTATCTGAATGGGGAGATTGCCTAATGACAAAAGCTGGTAAGATTGACATCTCAGCCATGAAAAAGTTCGTCAACAAAAAAGTTGGCTTGGACATCGCTCATGATCTAAATGAAGATAATCCTACCGAGGTTAAAGAATGGATTCCAACTGGTTCACGCTGGTTGGATTCTATCATTTGCCGAGGTAAGATGGCTGGAATCCCCGTAGGGAAAATTACAGAACTTGCTGGCTTATCATCTGCTGGTAAGTCTTATATGGCTTGTCAGATCGCCTCACAAGCACAAAAGAAAGGTCACTTTGTTGTCTATTTTGACGCAGAGTCGGCAATCGATCCTAAGTTTCTTGGAAACTCTGGAATCGACATCAATAATGATTTCATGTACATCCAAGCAGTCTCAGTCGAGAAAACCTTGGAAACAATTGAGGATCTAATGACTGAATATCCAGAAACTCAGTTTTTGTTTATTTGGGACTCCATCGCTGCAACTTCTTCCGAGAAGGATCTTGAAGGCGATTTTAATCCTCAATCGTCAATGGCTGTGAAGCCCCGCATCTTCGCAAAAGCTTTCCCAAAGCTTACAATTCCATTGGCAAATCAGCAGTCAACATTGCTGCTAATCAACCAACTTAAGACAAACATTACTTCAAATGTTGCAGAAGCTATGACAACTCCCTATGTCGCCCCCGGCGGTAAGGCAATTGAATACTTCTGTTCTCTTAGAATCTGGCTTACAAAGCGCAAGGCCAAAGCTGCTCATGTCACAGATGATAGCGGCTTAAGAATTGGCTCGGAAGTCAAGGTTAAGGTTGAAAAGTCTCGCTTCGGTTCTGAAGGTCGCACATGTGGCTTTAAGATTCTTTGGGGCAAAGACGTTGGGATCCAAGATGAAGAATCATGGCTGGAAGCCTTGAGAGCCTCAGGCTCTGATCGCTTTAAAGCAGGTGCTTGGAACAAGCTCTATGGCCGAGATGGCAAAGAGTTTAAGTTTCAACGCTCACAATGGGTTGATAAACTTAAAGATGATGAGTTTAGATCTGTTGTATTTGATATCATGGATGAAGAAATCATCAAAAAGTTCGAGAGCGAAGGTAAGAACTTCAACATCGACGAAGAGTCCGAAGAAAGTTAATTCTTGAAGGAAACTCACTAAGCCCCGTTGGTTCGCCTTCGGGGTTTTTTTGTACTTTTTACTTGACAAACAATTTAATTTATGTTATATTATTAATAACTTGGAGGACAAATGAAAAACGTTATTATTATTGACGCGTTGAACATGTTTCTGCGCTCTTATGTGATTAGCCCTCACTTAAACAAAAAAGGCTGGCCCGTAGGCGGCACAATTGGCTTTTTAAAGAGCCTTCAAAAGGTTGCTAGGGATTTTAACGCCGATGAAATCATCGTCGCTTGGGATGGCCATGAGGGGTCTCAACGTCGACGTTCGATGAATAGCGACTACAAAGGAGGTCGCAAGCCTGTGAGATTCAATCGAAGAATGGTTGAGTTGCCCGAGGATAAAGAAGAAGCCAACAAAGGCTATCAACAAGTAAGGCTTATGGAGTATCTTAATGAAATGCCCGTTATCCAACTTGTCGCAGACTTTACAGAAGCAGATGATATCATCGCTTTGGTAATTAATCATGATAGATACAAGGGGTGGAAAAAGACTATTATTTCAAGCGACAAAGACTTCTTTCAATTATGTCGAAAAGACGTTCAGATTTATCGCCCAATACAAAAAAAGATTGTGACAGAGCAAACCGTTATTGAAGACTTTAAGATTCATCCACGAAACTTTGCTTTGGCAAGAGCAATTGCCGGAGACTCATCTGATAATCTTCCCGGAATCAAAGGAGCGGGCCTCAAAACAATCGCAAAGCGGTTCCCTTATCTCTCTAGAGAAGATGAGTATGAAGTAGCAGATATAGTTAGAGATTGCGCCATGCAAAGTAAAAAGCTAAAGATTCACGAAAACATCCAAGGAAACGAAAAGCTTATCAAGGACAACTATGCTATAATGCAGTTGCAGTTTCCAAACATTAGACCCATGAATCGCGAGATCATAAAAAAATCTATTATTGATTTCGAGCCTTACTTTAATAAAGTAAAGTTTACGCAAATGCTTTCCGAAGATGACGCAGTTAGTCTTAACTTTACAGCTTTGCAACAAATTTTTCACAAAATAAAAAGATAAAATTATTTGACACTTGAACCAAAACGGGTTATACTTATATAACCAATAAAATCTAGGAGGACATATGAACACAATGGAGCAAGAGACCTTTATGCGTTTCGGCAAAAACTTTCAGGAGAATCTTTGCCAACTTATGCTGGAGGACAGACCTTTTTTCGATCAAATTACCGAGGTACTTGACGTAAACTTCTTTGAGAAGAAGTATCTTCAAATCTTCGCACAAACCTTGATCAACTATCGAGACAAATACAATACACACCCAAACTCAGAGGTGATGATGACTTTGTTGAGAACAGAATTAAATCATCATGACAAAGCGACAGCACAATCTGTGCGAGAGTTTTATGCGAGAATCCACACTTCAGATGGAGTGGAAGAAGCAGCGTTCATCAAAGACAAGGCAATCGATTTTTGTCGCAAGCAAGTCTTGAAAGGTGCGATGATTCAATCAGTAAAATTACTTAAATCATCATCGTTTGAAGAGATCGAGAAAGTGATCAAGGAGGCCTTAGTTCTTGGGACAGACAACAACTTCGGCCATGATTTTCGCAAAGATTTGCTTAAACGTTTTGAATTGGTTTCAAGAGATCCATCTTCAACTGGCTGGGCTCGAATGGATGAGATTTGTAAGGGAGGTCTTGGAAAGTCCGAATTGGGCGTCGTCATTGCTCCTACTGGTGCTGGTAAGTCTATGGTCCTCGTTCATCTCGCAACTCAAGCGATACTTGAAGGAAAGACTGTTGTCTATTATACCTTGGAGCTCAAAGATACTGTCGTCGGCCAAAGGTTTGACTGCTGTATCACAGATGTTCCTCTCGCAGAACACAGAATGAGACAAAAAGAAATTGTGGACAAGGTAAAAGACCTCGAAGGCACTCTAATTATCAAAGAGTATCCAACGAAGTCTGCTTCTGTCCAAACTCTCAAGAACCATGTTGAGAAATTGAGAAAGCGCGGCATCGAGCCGGATATGATTTTAGTAGATTATGCGGACCTATTGCGTCCCGTCAGGAGTTCAGGTGAAAAACGACACGAATTGGAAGAAACTTACGAAGGCCTTCGAGGACTTGCTCAAACTTACGAGCTTCCCATTTGGACCGCTTCCCAGACGAACCGAGGCGGACTCAACGCAGAAGTCATCACGATGGAAGCGATCTCAGAAGCGTTCAACAAATGCTTCGTAGCCGATTTCATCTTCTCTTTATCGAGAACGGTTCAAGATAAACAAGCAAATAAGGGCCGCTTGTTCGTCGCCAAAAACCGAAATGGCCCCGACGGACTTGTATTCGACGCTTTCGTCGATTGGTCCGATGTAACCATTAACATCCTTGACCGCGATGAATCCGCAGAGAGGATGCAAAGCACATCAGATGCTTTACAGATGTTAAAAGACAAATATTCACAAATAAAAGCCAAGTAGCAGGAGTACAATAATGGATTTAGAAAAAAAGATCTTATCGGACATAACCGTCCACATGAAGTATGCTCGTTATCTCGAAGATAAAGAGCGACGAGAAAATTGGGACGAGTTGGTAACTCGCAACAAACAGATGCACATTAAAAAGTTTCCTCAATTGGAAAACGAGATCATGGAGGCCTACGAGTTTGTTCATGATAAAAAAGTTCTTCCATCGATGCGAAGCATGCAATTCGGAGGAAAGCCAATTGAGGTTTCTCCAAACCGAATCTTTAACTGCGCTTATGCTCCTGCTGATGATCCTCGCGTGTTTGGTGAGATCATGTTCTTGCTTCTCGGAGGTACTGGCGTTGGCTATTCAGTTCAACGACACCACGTTGAGAGTCTCCCAGAGATCCGTAAGCCGTCTTCAAAGCGTACCCGCAGGTTTCTTATTGGAGACTCAATTGAAGGCTGGGCTGACGCTGTTAAGGCGCTTGTAATGTCTTATTTCAAGGGAACATCAAGAATTCGTTTTGATTTCTCAGACATTCGCCCAAAAGGTGCTCGATTGGTTACTTCTGGTGGAAAAGCACCGGGACCACAACCACTCAAAGAGTGTCTTGTAAAAGTGGAGGGAATTTTAGATGCAAAAGAAAACGGAGACAAACTTTCGCCTATTGAGGTTCATGACATCATCTGCCATATTGCGGATGCGGTTTTGGCCGGTGGTATTCGTAGAGCTGCTCTCATTTCTTTATTCTCGGCTGACGACGAAGAAATGCTCGGAGCAAAATCAGGAGCTTGGTGGGAACTCAATCCACAACGAGGAAGAGCCAACAACTCAGTAGTTGTAATGCGTCACAAGATTGACGAACCTACTTTCATGGATCTTTGGAAGCGTGTCGAGGAGTCACGTTCTGGAGAACCCGGCTTTTATTTCTCCAACGACAAAGAGTGGGGATGTAATCCTTGCTGTGAGATTGGTCTCCGCCCTTTCCAATTCTGCAACTTGGTTGAGATTAACGTATCTGATGTAGATAGTCAAGAAGAACTTGAAGCCAGAGCACGCGCTGCGAGCTTCATAGGCACCCTTCAAGCGTCTTATACTGACTTCCACTACCTGAGACCTATCTGGCAACGTACAACCGAAAGAGATGCCCTTATCGGCGTTTCTATGACGGGTATCGCATCCGGTGGTGTATTGGGATTGGACATGTCAAAAGCTTCTTTGGAAGTCTCAAAGGTAAACCGACAAGTTGCTATGCAAATCGGCATCAGACCAGCTGCACGCCAAACTTGTGTAAAGCCAGCCGGAACAACTTCACTTACTCTTGGCACGTCAAGTGGGATCCATGCATGGCATAATGATTTCTACATCAGACGTTTAAGAGTTGGCAAGAACGAAGCAATCTATCAATACTTGGTGAATAACCTTCCAGAATTGGTCGAAGATTGCCGTTTCCGTCCACACGACACCGCTATCCTATCTGTGCCTCAAAGGGCGCCTGAAGGAGCAATTACACGCCATGAAACAGCACTTGATTTGCTCGAGAGAGTAAAGAAAGTATCTAACGAATGGATTAAGTCAGGACACAAATAAGGAAACAATACCCATAACGTTTCAGCGACGATCACCATCAAAGATGATGAGTGGGAAACCGTTGGAGAGTGGATGTGGGAGAACCGAGAGGTCTATAACGGATTGAGCGTTTTGCCTTACGATGGAGGGACATATGTTCAAGCTCCATTTGAAGATTGTGATGAAGAAACTTATGAAAATATGCTCTCATTGCTGAAAAACGTTGATTTAGACCTAATTAAAGAAACGACAGATGAAACTGATCTGTCTGGCGAAATCGCTTGTGGCGGTGGAGCCTGCGAGATTTTCTAACAAGGAGTAAATATGCGCGAACAATTAGAAGGGATTATTAAAGAGTTGCAAGATGTACTTGCGGAGCTTGATAAAGTTGAAGCTGGCAGCTATGGATATAAATCCGCAGCTCCTCGAGCAAGAAAGACTTTGATGGAAGCTTCAAAAGGAATCAAAGAACTTAGATCCGCAGTTCAAGACAAGAAAAAAGAACATGAAGCAAAATAATTGATCTTTTGCTCTTGACAAACCATATCAAACGTGTTATATTATATGTATAACACGTTTTTTTATTAGGAGGCTTTATGCATTTTGAACCACACAATAGACACCTTTGGGTGCAACCAGTTGAAACAGAGGAAAAAGAAGATCCATTATTTCTTATGCCTGATGATTACAGAGCGCCAAAGTCACCTTACGTGATCTGTGATATTTTAGGTATGGCTTGTGATTGTGAGATTTCTCTCGATGTCGGAGATCGAATTGTAGTTGAAAGATCCACACTTCAGGAAATAAAAGGGGATTTTGATACTATTTACGTCGTTAAAGAAAACTACGTCTATGGGAGACTCGAAAATGAAACTGACGACTAAAAAGCTTAAAGGCTTGATTATGGAAGTCCTTCAAGAAGAAGGCAAGAAAGAAAGAATCATGAAAATGCTTCGTGGACAAG
>Ga0181568_10001987_pt1 | contig 18603 bp, 14 predicted proteins | sample 101ome_20_FD_133758 | JGI IMG/M metagenome (GOLD analysis project Ga0181568, IMG submission 133758) | Coastal salt marsh microbial communities from the Groves Creek Marsh, Skidaway Island, Georgia - 101404AT metaG (megahit assembly) | ecosystem: Environmental > Aquatic > Marine > Intertidal...
CAACCCTGCGCGCAAGCTACCGTGGACCTGGGAACTCGTTAATACCGATACCGGTTTGGCGTGCATTCACTCGGCACTTGCCAACCGCGTGGTCGAGGAGGGTTTGAGGGGCGGTTATTTCCCAGGGTTGGCTCAGCCGGGTCAACCTATCAAGCGTGAGGTGCGGCTTGGCAAAGGATCAAGAATGGATTTCTTTTTGCCCTCAGAGCGCGGAATCTTTGTGGAAGTTAAATCTGTCACACTGCATCTGGGTGCCGGATTGGGAGCATTTCCAGATGCGATCAGTTTGCGAGCGACCAAACATCTTCAGGAAATGCAGAATGCGTTGCAGGAGGGATACCGCGCAGTGCTGGTATTTTGTGTGATGCATACGGCGATCGACAGAGTCATTCCAGCGGCAGATATCGACCCGACTTACTCCCAACAGCTGATGAATGCGATGGAAGCAGGCCTTGAGGTCTACGCGCTTTTCAATGACATCACTCTCGACGGCATCTATCCTCAAGCGGTCATCAGGCTGGAATCATGCTGGACTTGAGCCACTCATTGATCGCGTTGGGCTTGCATACTGATCGTTTCGTCTCGATCGGCACCGGTTTGCTGGTCGATCGCGAAGCGGCGGTCGCTTTTGGAGCGCTCGCTAGGAGGGCTTCGGCCGCAGGCTTTGATCTGCGGGCGCTGTCTGCCTTCAGAGATTACGATCGTCAGAATCAGATAATCGCTGAAAAATGGGGAGGAGGGCGTCCCGTCACCGACGACGAGGGTCGAGCGCTCGATCGGGCGTCCAGTTCTGATGCAGAGTGGCGAGATAGGATTCTGCGGTTTTCTGCGCTGCCAGGTACATCCAGGCATCACTGGGGCACAGACCTTGATATCTGGGATGCTGCGGCAGTAAGTAACGCGTATCGTCCCATGCTCTCTCCCGCAGAATATGGCGGGGATGGCGTATTCGCCAACCTGACTGCATGGCTAGACGAGCGGATTGCCGCCGATGATGCAGAAGGATTTTACAAACCCTATGCAATCGACCGCGGTGGGGTGGCACCCGAGGCTTGGCACATCAGTTATCGGCCCGTTGCCATGACCTACCAAGACCTCGTGACGCCCGACATGCTGTTATCCCTTTGGCGTGGCGAGCCCGACCCATCGGGTGTGCGACATGAGCCCTTGGCCATGTTGAGCGCAGTCGAGAGTGAGGTCGGGGAACTCTTGGCGCGGTTTGTGGCTACCGTGTAACGCACCGTGCGGGTAAGCCGCAGCGACTCAGCGTGCGATGCGGTTCTAGACTTTCCAGGGCTCGCAGCGCTTGGCCACCAGTATTTTTTTGAGCCGGGTGTAGCGTGGCATTCCCCCTTTATAAGCCGGGTAAGCCTCTCCCGCGATAAGCGGTTCAAAGTACGCTCTTCCTGCGGCAGTAATCCCGAATCCGTCTCGACTGATGAAGCGACGGGGCATTTTTTTCTCGCGATTAGCTACTCGGACTAGCGGAGCGGCGCCGATTTGCCAGCGATAGGGTTTTGTGGATCGGCGCTCCACGGTCGGCATCACTGCGTTGGCCCCCTGCATGGCGAACTTCACGGCGGCTCTGCCCAGCGCGATAGCCTGATCGACATCTGTTTGACTCGCCACATGGCGCGCTGCTCGCTGCAAATAATCAGCGACAGCCCAGTGGTATTTGTATCCCAGATGCGCTTTGATCATCCCCGCCAGCAGAGGCGCCAGACCGCCCAGCTGTGCATGCCCAAATGCGTCCCGTTCTCCCTGATCAGAGAGTAATCGTCCGTCCGCTGTGCTGACTCCCTCAGAGGCCACAATGACGCAAAAGCCATATCGCTCGACGCTATGTCTGACCTTATTCAGAAACTTTTCTTGATCAAACGCGATTTCGGGAAACAGTATGAGGTGCGGTGCGTCCCCTTTGTCGTTCGCAGCGAGTGCGCTGGCGCCGGCAATCCAGCCTGCGTGTCGCCCCATCACCTCGAGGATGAATACCTTGGTTGAGGTGTCACACATGGATTCGATATCAAGCGCGGCCTCGCGCGTAGAGATGGCCACGTATTTCGCTACGGAGCCAAATCCGGGGCAGTTATCTGTGAGAGGCAGATCGTTGTCGATCGTTTTAGGCACGTGGATAGCTTGAACCGGATAGCCCATTTGCTCACTGATCTGTGACACCTTCAGGCAGGTGTCGGCAGAGTCGCCACCACCGTTGTACAGAAAATACCCAATGTTGTGAGCGCGGAAGACGGTGATCAGCCGCTCATATTCGGCGCGATTTTCCGCGAGACTTTGCATTTTGTATCGGCAGGAACCGAACGCCCCCCCGGGAGTCGATTTTAAGCCCTCAATGGTTTGACGACTTTCACGCGATGTGTCGATCAACTCCTCGCGCAGTGCCCCCAGAATACCGTTTTTACCGGCCAGCACTTTGCCAATTCGCGTCGGATACTCTCGAGCAGCCTCGATGACGCCCGCTGCGGAGGCGTTGATCACTGGCGTCACACCACCAGACTGAGCGTAAAAAAGGTTACGTTTTTTCATCATTAGGACTTGGGTCGAACGCGGGCGAAGTGCGTACCGTAGTCCCGACGGGACGCAATGGCAAACAGTGCGTGCTAATCTCACTAAAGTTTGGAGAACCTCCTTGTCTGATCACATTCACATTCTGGGTATTTGCGGCACCTTCATGGGTGGATTGGCGTTACTGGCTCAGGAATCTGGCTTCCGTGTCTCGGGGTCTGACCGCAATATCTACCCGCCAATGAGCGATCAACTAGCAGAAAGCGGCATTCCGCTCACTGACGGTTATGGTGACGAACAACTGGTGCCTGAGCCAGATTGTGTAGTGGTGGGAAACGCGTTGTCCCGCGGGTTGCCTGTAGTGGAAGCGACTCTCAATAGAGGCTTGAGCTATGCCTCGGGTCCAGAGTGGTTGGGCCAGCACATTTTGCGCGACCGCTGGGTGCTAGCAGTGGCGGGTACTCATGGCAAAACCAGTACCGCCAGCATGTTGGCTTGGATTCTGGACTGTGCCGGGCTCGATCCGGGTTTTCTGATTGGCGGTGTGCCGGCTAATTTCGGTGTCTCGGCAAGGTTAGGTGGAAGCCAATATTTTGTAGTTGAAGCAGATGAGTACGACTCTGCGTTTTTCGATAAGCGGTCGAAGTTTGTGCATTATCGACCGCGCACGGTGGTCCTGAATAATCTTGAGTATGACCACGCCGATATATTTCCTGATCTTTCAGCGATCGAGACGCAGTTTCATCACTTGGTGCGCTGCGTACCGGGTGAGGGACAAATCATTCGCGGCAATGGGGCGGCTATTGATCGGGTGCTCCAGCGAGGGGTTTGGACGCCGGTCGTGTGTGTAGCGCCTCAGGCGGATAACAGCGGGGAGCGTTGGTCCTGGCGCGCGCTTTCCCCAGAGGCGAGTGCGCTGGAAGTGACTTCACCAGTCGGCGAGTCCGTTGAGTTTGGGTGGTCCTTAATTGGCCAGCACAATGCGCAGAACGCGACCGCAGCTATCGCCGCGGCTGCACACGTAGGCGTCACGCTCGAGCAGTCAGCCTCGGCCCTTGCAACATTTAGCGGTGTGAAGCGGAGGCTGGAGTTGCTCGGTAAACCCGCAGGTGTCGAGGTCTATGACGATTTTGCCCATCATCCCACTGCCATTGAGAGCACGCTTCATGCTCTTAGCGCTCAGTCCAAGACGGGTAGATTGGTTGCAGTGATCGAGCCGCGGTCCAATACGATGCGCTTGGGTGAACATAGAGGGCTCCTAAAGGACTGTACCCGATCGGCCACGCATGCTTTGTGGCTGGAGCCGGCGGCGTTGGAGTGGGATCTGAGACAGTCACTGGAGCAAGCGCCCCACAATGAGGTTTTTTCCAGCACAGAAGACATTATTGAGCGGTTGATTACCCTGGTAGAGGCTGGAGATAGGATAGTGATCATGAGTAATGGCGGGTTCGAGGGTCTTCATCAACGATTGCTGAACTCGCTCGAAAAGGGGGCGCAGCGGTGAGTGCTGTCCAGCGGTTCTATGGGTCTTTGCTGCGTCGGCCCTGGTGGGTGCTCGTGTGCTTCACGTTACTGGTAAGTGTTGCGCTCTGGCAGCTACCCAAATTACGACTCGACGCATCATCTGACTCACTGCTTCTGCAGGGCGACCCCGATCTGGCCTACTTTCGCGCTTCAGCCGAAAAATACTCGGGTAACGAGTTCCTGATCCTGACTTGGGAGCCTGGTGTGCCGCTACTCTCGCCAGACTCGCTTGAGCCGCTGGCAGCCATGGCAGACGAGTTGGGCGGCTTACCCGGTGTGGCGGGCGTGACGACGCTACTAGACGTGCCATTGCTTGAGAGCCCTCCGCTGTCGCTTACTGATTTAGCCAGCGCGGAGAGCATGCCGACTTTACGCAATCCGACGGTGGATCGTGCATTGGCCTTGGCCGAGCTGACTTCCAGTCCTATTTACCGGAATCTTTTGGTAAGTGAGGAGGGTGATCTGACGGCGGTCCAGCTGTCTTTGCAGCGGGATCCCGAGACCGAGGCGTTGCTTGCAGAAAGAGAAGTTCTTCGGGAACTCGCCAGAGCCGATAAGCTGGATGCGTCAGACCGACTCCGATTGCAACAGGTGGAGTATGCCTATGACCAATCTCTTGCGAGAATAAGCAGTGAGCGTGATCGGCTGGTCGCTGAAGTACGCGAGATCGCTGACCGTTTCAGACCTTATGCCAAGATATTTGTAGGCGGTGTGCCTATGATCGCTGCCGACATGATGGCGTTTGTGCGCTCCGACTTGGTAACGTTTGGCACGGCGATTTTAGCGGTAATGGCGTTGGTGCTGTGGCTCATCTTTCGGAGCCTCAAGTGGGTTTTCATACCGCTTTTTGCGTGCAGTAGCACGGCGGCCCTGTTGCTCGGTGTATTGGCGGGTACCGATTGGCGTATGACGGTCATTTCGTCTAATTCAGTCGCGGTATTGTTGATTGTTACCTTGTCACTCTCTATCCATTTGGTCGTGCGTTACCGTGAACTGCAGCGTAACCAGCCCAATACGCCACGTCGCGAGCTTTCCGCGGACGCAACCAGACTGATGCTAGTACCGTGTTTGTACACGGCCATGACCACGATCGTGGCATTCACCTCTTTGGTGGTGGCGGGCCTTCAGCCGGTCATCGATTTCGGGTGGATGATGACCACCGGCATCGTCATTGGGTTCTGCTCGGCGTTCACTGTGGTTCCCGCACTGATGACCATCATCCCAGATAAAGCGCTTACCGCGGTCGCTCAGCCTGATAAGCCTTTCACGCTGCGTTTTGCCGGCGCCGTCGATCGGCACGGGCGCGCCGTGGTTGTTGTGACGCTGGTGCTTGTGGTGCTGTCTGCTGCGGGTATCCGCGTGCTTGAGGTTGAAAATCGCTTCATCGACTACTTCAAGGAACACACCGAAATCTATCAAGGCATGGAACTGCTCGATGCCCGGCTAGGGGGAACCATCCCTCTTGACGTGATCCTGTTGGCGCCTACCGAGCCGGAGCAGTCCTCCACAGGCGACACCCCAGCAGATGCAGATGATTGGGGAGAGGATGACGGTTTCCTCGATGACGGGTTTGGCATTGATTTTGGCTTTGGTGCCGAGGACAGCCGCGATGCGGGCTACTGGTTTTCAGTGCCCGGCCGGCAGCTGGTTGATCAAGTGCACGCGATCATTGAAGCGCGAGAGGAGAGCGGCAAGGTGCTGTCTCTTTCGACTGCTTTCGAGGTCATGGATGGTCTGTATGGCGGCAAATTGGGTGGGGTCGAGCTCGCGCTTATCGAGAACAGCTTGCCCGAAGATGTGAATGAGGCGCTTGTAACGCCCTATTATTTTGCTGAAGGTCAGGAAGCGCGGCTGAGCGTAAGGGTTCGCGAGACCAGCGAGTCGTTGCGACGAGATACCTACCTGCGAGAGCTGCGCGAGACAATTCTGGAAAGCACCGGCATCGAACCCGAGAGATTGCATTTCACTTCGTTGCTTGTGCTCTATAACAACGTGCTCCAGAGCCTGTTTCAGTCTCAGATTATGACTCTGGGCGCCGTATTTATCGCGATTGGTCTGATGTTCTGGGTATTGTTCAGATCTCTTCCTATTGCGCTGCTAGCGCTCGCGCCAAATGTGCTGGCGGCGGGCTTGGTGCTGGGATTGATGGGGCTGGCCGGTATCCCGCTGGACATTATGACGATCACCATTGCCGCGATTGTGGTGGGTATCGGGGTGGATGATTGTATTCATTATCTGCATCGATTTCGGGACGAAATTCAGATTGATCATGATTATCACGGCGCCATGCTTCGCAGCCACGGCAGTATCGGGAGAGCGATGTACTACACCACGCTCACAGTGGTTGTGGGGTTCTCTATGCTGACGCTTTCTAACTTTACGCCCAGCCTCTATTTTGGCGTACTCACTGTGATCGCAATGATCGCCGCCGTGGCGGGTGCGCTACTCTTACTGCCAAAACTGATTCTGATTTTCAGGCCATTTGGACGCGAAGACCGCTGATGGAATGCAGACCGAATTGTGGTGCGTGTTGTATTGAGCCCGCTATTAGCCAGCCCTTCTGGGGTATGCCTCATGGCAAGCCAGCGGGAGTGCGGTGTCAGCATCTTTTGTTTGACGAGCGTTGCGCACTCTTCGGGGATTCAAGGCGCCCTAATATTTGCCGCACGTTTTTGCCTGAGCCGTCTTCGTGTGGACGAGACCGTCTTGAGGCGCTCATCTTGCTTCGAGATTTAGAGCGCGAGACCGCGCCGTAACCCCATGACGGAGATCGCACTATTCCCACTGGGATCGGTTCTCATGCCATTTGGAAGGATGTCGCTTCAGATCTTTGAACAGCGGTATCTGGATCTCGTGGCCAGATGTATGCGGGAGAACGAGGGCTTTGGCGTTGTCTGGCTGAAACAGGGATCGGAGGTATCCGGTGGCTCACTGGATGTGCCCAACGTGGGTCAATACGGCACATATGCGCAAATCGTGGATTGGGATCAACTTCCCAACGGACTTCTTGGGATCGTGATCGAGGGTCTGCAATATTTTGATTTGGAATCCATTTGGCGTGAGCCCGATGGATTGGTCAAAGCGGCTGTGCGCTTGCACGAGCCGCCATCGCATGTGCCGCTAGAGGCATCTTATATTGGCCTGGCAGATGTGCTGACAGGTTTGCAAAGACATCCCCAGATTCAGCGGCTTTCGTTACGCAGTGACATGACAGATGCGTGGTGCGTAAGCGCCCAACTGGCTCAGTTGCTGCCTATTGATGAGGCAATCAAATATCAACTTCAGGGCATACGTGACGTTGGCCAGTTGCTCGAAGAAATGGATAAGATACTGACCGCGCTCAGCGGTGAGGCCGACCGGTAGGATTACCGTATCAAGCTGCTCGACCGACATGCCTGACAGATAAGGAGAGAAACAAGATGTTTGACCTAAAGATTTCCGGCGGCCTGGTGGTGGATGGCACGGGTAATAGCGGTCAGGTGATGGACGTGGGGATTATTGGTGACCGCATCGTTGCCGTGGGCAATCTCGCCGAGCCCGCAGCCGAGGAGATCGACGCCACCGGTCGGATTGTGATTCCCGGTTTTGTAGACATTCACACCCACTACGACGGCCAGGCAACCTGGGATCAGGAGATGGCACCGTCGTCCTGGCACGGAGTCACTACAGTGGTGATGGGGAACTGTGGGGTCGGATTTGCCCCCGCAGCGCCTGATCGTCAGGAATGGCTGGTTGGCTTAATGGAAGGGGTAGAGGATATTCCCGGCAGCGCGCTAACCGAGGGTATGACGTGGAATTGGGAGTCGTTCCCCGAGTATCTCGACGCGTTAGAGGGCTTGGACCGCACCGTTGACGTGGCGGCTCAGGTGCCTCACGGAGCAGTCCGTGCCTACGTCATGGGTGATCGAGGCGCCTCCAACGAGGCGCCCACAGACACTGAGATCGCCCGCATGTCGGCAATTGTAGAGGATGGGCTGAAAGCAGGAGCAGTAGGCTTCTCTACTTCTAGAACCATTTTGCACAAGTCGATCGACGGCGAATTGGTACCGGGCACGACGGCGACCAAAGAAGAGTTGTTGGGAATAGGCCGCGCCTTAAAAAGGGCCGGGCACGGTGTGTTTGAGATGGCGAGTGACTTGCTGCCCGAGTGGAATGAGTTCGATTGGATGGGCGATCTCAGTCGAGAGACCGGTGCACCCGTGACGTTCACAGCGCTGGAGTCCCCCATCAAAAGTTTGCCCTTTAGGGAGCAGCTCGAGTCAATGCGCGCCCAAAATGCAAAAGGAGGCCAAATCGTTGCGCAGATTTCAATGCGGGGTACCGGTCTCATTTTGGGTTGGCAAGCGACCTTCCACCCCTTTTCCCAGCGACCCAGCTGGAAGTCGATTGCCGACAAATCGTGGCAGGAACAGTGGCAGCATTTGCAGGATCCCGACTTCAGAGCTCGCCTATTGTCTGAGCGAGGTGAGCCTACTGGTTCGGATCTTCAATTGATCGCGGACTTAATGGAAAGCGCGTTTTCTATGCAGTATGAGATGCTGCCCGGCTTCAACTATGAGCCCACGGCGCAGCAGTCTATCGAGCAGCGGGCGGCGGCTTCGGGCGTCTCATCGGAAGAATATGCATACGACTTTATGATGCGAGAGCAGGGCACCGGGATGATCTATTTCCCGCTCCTGAATTACGCCAACGGGAATCTGGATTTCCTTGAGGAAGCGTTAGATTCTGATGACTGTGTGAACTCATTATCTGACGGAGGGGCGCACTGCGGCACTATTTGTGATGCGGCAGCCACAACCTTTATGTTGCAGCACTGGGTTCGCGACCGCGAGGGCAGCCGCGTTCCGCTGGAACGAGCGGTCAAGCGACAATGCCTTGATACGGCAAGACTCTATGGTTTCGAGGATCGCGGCGTGCTGGCCCCCGGGTTTTTAGCGGACCTTAACGTGATTGATCTGGATAACCTGCAGCTTCACCTGCCAACGGTGGCTTTTGATCTGCCCGCTGGTGGGCGTCGCTTATTGCAGACAGCCACTGGATACGATTACACCATCAAGTCGGGCAGGGTGACTTTTCGCGGTGGAGTCAGCACGGGAGAATATCCCGGCCGCGTTATTCGGGGGCCGCAGATGGCAACGACGGAGTCCAGCCTCCAAGCGACTGCCATCGATTCACGATAAGGCAGAACAGCTCTGCTGTCTTGGTGGCATCGTACTCAGCCGAATGCGCCTCCGCGTTATCAAACGGAATATTTGCCAGCGCGCAGGCGCGAGCCAGTACCGTGTGACCGAAGGCAAGCCCGGCCAGTGTTGAGGTGTCGAAGTAAGAGAACGGGTGGAAAGGATTACGTTTGAGCCCAACCCGTTCTGTCGCCATGTTGAGAAACCCTGCATCAAAGTGAGGGTTATGCCCGACGAGGATGGCGCGATTACATTGCTGCGCCTTTACGGCTTGCCTGACGATTCCGAACAGTTCTCCCAATGCAATCTCCTCAGGCACGGCGCCCCGGAGCGGGCTCTCTGGGTCGATACCGGTGAACTCCAACGCCGAGGGATCCAGGTTTGCCCCCTCGAAAGGTTCCACGTTCCGGCTGTGCGTGGTGTCGACAGCCAGTGTTCCTGCGTCATCCATTGAAAGCAACGTGACGGCAATCTCCAGAATGGCGTCGGTCTGGCTATTAAAGCCGCCGGTTTCTATATCCACCACAACCGGCAGGAAGCCGCGAAACCGATCTTTTATAGAGGGCGTTACGCTAGCTGGCATCAGTTGAGGGTGCTCACAGTCCAGCCCACTTTTTCTCCCGCTCGAATCGGCACAAGAGAGCCCCCGTGGAAAGGGATTTCCTCTGGGACAGGCTGCGCTTGCTTGGTGAGTGTGACGGACGAGGTATTGCGTGGCAGTCGGTAAAAGTCGGGTCCGTGGAAGCTGGCGAAAGCTTCCAGTCGATCTAGGGCACCCTCCTCATCAAACACTTCTGCATAGAGTTCGAGGGCCGCATGCGCGGTGTAACAGCCCGCGCAACCACAGCTGGATTCCTTGTCCTGACGGGAATGCGGTGCTGAGTCGGTACCCAGAAAAAAGCGACTGTTGCCCGAAGTGACGGCCGCCCGGAGCGCGAGCTGATGTTGGTCCCGCTTTAACACAGGCAAGCAAAAAAGATGGGGTTTGACGCCGCCCACCAGCAGGTGATTGCGGTTGTAAAGAAGATGGTGTGCGGTGACGGTTGCAGCAACATTCTGACTGGCATTCTCGATAAACTGAACCGCGTCGCCAGTGGTGATGTGTTCGAAAACAATGCGCAACGTCGGGAAGCGCTCTACCAGCGGTATCAGCGCCGATTCAATAAAAGCCTTTTCTCGGTCGAATATGTCGCAATGGGAATCGGTGACCTCCCCATGTATCAATAGCGGTACATCATGCATTTCCATCGCTTCGAAAATCGGGTAGAGCGGTTCCAGTGCCGTTACTCCGGAAGCAGAATTGGTCGTAGCACCCGCAGGGTAGAGCTTGATGCCATGGACATGAGGGCTGGCCGCAGCCTCGGCGATAGTCGCACTGGTGGTGTGATCAGTGAGGTAAAGGGTCATCAGGGGCTCAAAGGCATTACCTTCGGGAACCTGAGCGAGAATGCGATCGCGATAAGCCAGCGCGTCTGCAACGCTCAGCACGGGAGGCGTCAGATTCGGCATCACGATGGCGCGGCCAGCCCAGCGCGCGACGTCTGGCACGGTGGTGCTCAGCGCTGCACCATCTCTCAGATGAATGTGCCAATCGTCGGGTAATGTCAGGGTGAGCGAGGTCATTGGGACGGCAACAGTTTCAACACGCCCTAGTGTAGCAGAGCTATCCCGAGCACCGGCATTTGTGGCGTATCGGTAGACACAGACGTACACTACGCGCCCCGTATTTTGTAGGTAAGGTTATGGCGGTCAAAAAAGTGGTGCTGGCCTATTCGGGCGGCCTGGACACGTCAGTGATTGTTCGCTGGTTGCAGGAAACCTATCAGTGCGAGGTCGTGACCTTCACGGCTGATATTGGTCAGGGCGAGGAGGTTGAACCTGCGCGAGCCAAAGCTGAGGCGCTCGGGGTTCAGGAGATTTACATTGAGGATCTCAGAGAGTCCTTTGTCAGTGAATTTGTGTTTCCGATGTTTCGAGCCAACACGGTCTATGAGGGCGAATATTTACTGGGTACATCCATCGCGAGGCCCCTGATCGCCAAGCGACTCGTGGAAATCGCCAACGAAACGGGCGCAGACGCCATCGCGCACGGCGCTACGGGGAAAGGCAATGATCAGGTGCGTTTTGAGCTTGGCGCCTACGCGCTTAAACCGGGTATTCGTGTGATCGCACCTTGGCGGGAGTGGGAGCTCAACTCCCGCGAGGCACTGATGGCCTACTGTGAACAGCACAAGATTGCGGTTGACTTCGCCAAGGCCCAGAAGAAATCCCCTTACTCTATGGATGCGAATCTACTTCATATCTCATACGAGGGCGATGTGCTGGAGGACCCCTGGGTGCCACCTGAGGAGGATATGTGGCGATGGACGGTCAGTCCCCAAGCGGCCCCCGACCGTGCTGAGGAACTCACGCTGACCTTCGAAAAAGGAGACGCGGTAGCCATTGACGGTGTAGCCATGACGGCGGCACAAGTGCTGGCGACACTGAATCAACGCGGTGGCGCTAACGGCATTGGCCGGGCTGACATTGTTGAGAATCGATATGTCGGGATGAAGTCGCGCGGCTGTTACGAGACTCCCGGTGGCAGTATCTTACTGCGCGCACACCGCGCTATTGAGTCCATTACGCTCGACCGTGAAGTGGCACACCTCAAGGACGAACTGATGCCGCGCTACGCCAAGCTGATTTACAACGGTTATTGGTGGTCTCCCGAGCGGCATGCGTTGCAAGCAGCGATTGATCAAACTCAGGCGGTGGTCAACGGAGAGGTGAAGGTGTCGCTCTACAAGGGTAATGTCACAGTGACCGGGCGTCGATCAACAGACTCCCTTTTTGATGAGAACATTGCGACGTTTGAAGCGGATGGCGGTGCTTACGACCAAAAGGACGCGGAAGGGTTTATCAAGCTCAATGCGCTGCGTTTACGTATCGCAGCGAATAAGGGACGACGGCATCAATAGGCTCAGGAGGGTGCCCGCCAATGGAGTCGGCACAGGGCCGCAAAAAACCGTGTAGAGTGAGAGCAGCGCGAGGCTGTGCGCCATGCTCGGAAGCGTCCGGCAAGCACATAGTTACAATGGTCTTGAGGCGGGAACAGGCGGAGCGACGTGGGCACACCTGCGGAGCTAACGCCCAATCAGGGAGCAAATTCTCGCCCTTACAGTCTGCTGGCGATTGATCAGGGCGCGTGGACTTTTTGGCGTGGTAGTGCGAATGGGCCTTGTGAGTCACAGAGGGAAAGTACAATGAATTCAGGTGTTGATATAACTGCCATGCAAAATACCGACGCGGAGGCCTTTGATGTCATCATCATTGGAGCTGGCCTGTCCGGGATTGGCGCCGCGGTGCGTCTGCAGCGTGATTGCCCTGATCGCAGTTTTATCCTGCTTGAGCGTCGCGAGTCTGTTGGTGGGACTTGGGATTTATTCCGGTACCCCGGTATTCGCTCAGACAGCGACATGCACACCTTGGGTTACGACTTCAAACCCTGGGAAGCCGATAAAAGTATTGCCGACGGCCCGTCGATTCTCAGCTACGTGAATGAAACAGCCGACGAGTACCGCATTCGTGACCGCATAAGGTTCAGTCAAAAACTGTTGGCTGCCGATTGGAGTAGCGAACGAGGCCAATGGCAGCTCACTGTCGAGACGCCCGAGGGGACCCGGCTATATCGCTGCGGATTTCTGCTGATGTGTGCCGGCTACTACAGCTATGACCAGGGTTATGAACCGGAGTTTGAGGGTAAGGATGCTTTTCAGGGAGAGTGGGTGCACCCTCAGTTCTGGCCGGAAAATCTCGATCACAGCGACAAAAAAGTAGTAGTGATTGGCTCGGGCGCGACGGCCATGACCCTGGTGCCTAATATGTCGCGACAGGCAGCGCATGTCACGATGCTACAGCGCTCGCCAACCTATGTTATCTCCCGCCCTTCCATCGATGGTGTTGCAAACTGGTTGCGCCAGCGTCTGCCCGCGAAGCTGGCGTACAACATCGTGCGTTGGCGTAATACGGTGTGGCAACAGTGGATGTACCGATTGACCCGGGTAGCACCTGGTGTAGTGAAGCGCTCGTTGCTGAAAAAGGTCAGGGAAGAAATCGGTGAGGTGGTTGATGTCGACAAGCATTTCACCCCGCGATACAACCCATGGGATCAGCGTCTCTGTTTGGTGCCGGACGATGATCTTTTCCGCTCTATCCAATCCGGCAAGGTGTCTGTTGTCACAGACCACATTGAGAGTATCTCGGAGCGGGGTGTGCAATTGGTTTCGGGCGAGCATCTTGATGCAGACATTATTGTGTGTGCAACGGGACTCGAGCTGGTGATTCTGGGTGGGGCTGAATTTACTCTGGACGGTCGGGCGATCGATCTGGCGAATGAGTGGACCTATAAAGGCATGATGTGCTCGAACATTCCTAACATGGTCCATACATTCGGCTATATCAATGCTTCATGGACACTGCGTGCTGATTTGATTGCGGGATGGGTTTGCCGTCTGCTCAACCACATGCGGGAAAAGGGTGTGGCGACGGCTACACCAAGGATCTCCGATGAGCTTGCGAGTTCAATGAGTCGGCGTTTCTGGATCGATGATTTTTCTGCCGGGTACATGCAGAGAAGGATGCATCGCTTTCCCAAACAGGGCGACCAGATGCCTTGGATGAACCCGCAGGACTATCGTAGAGATCGTAAGATGTTCCGGGACGATCCCATCGAGGACAAGGCGTTGGTGCTAGAGCGCGCCGCTACGGTGGCCGATGCCCCAGCGCTACAGGAGGCGAGTTAATCGTCCATGGCCTCGCCCGGACTGCAGGAGAGCAGCGTCTATTGCCCTTACTGCGGAGAGTCTATCGAGGTGTTACTCAACCCCGAAGACGTTGGCCTCGACTATATCGAGGACTGTCAGGTTTGCTGCCGTCCGATTGAATTCAGTTTGCGAGAAAGTGCAGGCGGCTGGCTTGAAGCCGAGGTGCGGTCCGACGCAGAGTAGGTTCCCTGCCGTTATGGCGCTTCACGGGGGTGCTCAATATGAGGACTGCCTCGTCAGTGAAAATCGCGCGATTGCACAGATAGAGTAGTGAGTTGGTCGCTGTAATCTTCCAGCGTTCTGGCAATCACATGGGTCACGCCCTCACGTGATTCCACCGTGCCTTTGATCAAGAGTAGCTGGGCCGTCATCAAGCTTTGACGGTAGCGTTCCTGAATAGCTGGCCAAACGATGACATTGATATTCCCTGTTTCATCCTCAAGTGTCAGGAATACCACCCCCGATGCGGTTCCTGGGCGTTGACGACAAGTCACTAATCCCGCGATTCGTACGAAGCGGTTATTGCCCAAAGATTCGAGCTCTGTTTGCCGTTTGCACTGATTAAAAGGACGCTGATGACGCAATAACGCCAGCGGGTGCGCTCGCAGGGTGAGCCCCGTACTCTGGTAATCCGCAATGACGTCTTCAACCAGATTGGGTGCTGACAGGACGATGTCTCCATCAGAATGACGAGATGGTTCTGAGTCAGCCGTTAGTAACGGCCGGTCGTCCTCCAGTGCCATGGTTTGCCAGTGAGACTGGTAGCGGTGCCCGCTTATACTGGCGAGTGCATCGGCTGCAGCGAGTGCTTCCATGTTGGCGCGATCGAGCGATGCACGCCGCCGCAAATCGGCAACATCGGAAAAAACACGCGTCTTTTGTGCCGCGGCAATACGCTGACCTGCCGTTGCGCTGAGACCTTTCACCAATCTGAGACCCAGCCTGATATGGGGCTGTGCAGGGTTGTCTGAAGAAAGGAGTTGGTGATCCCAATTGCTGTGATTAACGTCGACAGGCAGTACCAGAACATCGTGTCGCCGGGCATCCTGTATCAGTTGTGAGGGTGAATAGAAGCCCATTGGTTGGCTGTTAAGTAATCCCACATAAAAGGCAGCCGGGTGATGGCATTTGAGCCATGCGGATATGTAGGCCAGCAATGCAAAGCTGGCAGAATGTGACTCTGGAAAGCCGTAACCGCCAAATCCTTTGATCTGATTGAATAATCGATCGGCAAATTCAGGCGTGTATCCTTTGTTGATCATGCCTTGCTTGAGCTTGTGCTCGAAGGTGAGCAGTTTGCTGTTTTTGCCCCAGTTGCTGATCGCGCGTCTCAACGCATCAGCTTCCCCTCCTGTGAAACCAGCCGCCACCATGGCCAGTCGTATGACCTGTTCCTGAAAAATAGGGACTCCCAGAGTGCGTGAAAGCACAGATTCAATGGCTTTATTGGGATAGCTAATAGCTTCCAGACCCGCCTTACGGCGTAGATAGGGGTGAACCATATCCCCTTGAATTGGACCGGGACGGACAATGGCGATTTCGATAACCAGATCATAAAAGCAGGCGGGTTTCAGTCGCGGTAGCATCGACATTTGTGCGCGGGACTCGATTTGAAAGACACCCAGCGTGTCAGCCCGTTGCAGCATTCGATAGGTGGCTGCGTCCTCCCGCGGAATATCCTGTATGTCACAGATATCAGGGTGATCCCGGTTGACCATTTCCAGCGTTTTACGAATGGCTGACAGCATACCGAGTGCAAGAATATCGACTTTGAGTAGCCCCAGCGCTTCGATATCTTCCTTGTCCCACTGAATCACTGTTCGATCGGGCATGCTGGCGTTTTCGACCGGGACCAAATTTGAGATGGGACCGCGGCTGATAACGAATCCGCCGACATGTTGTGACAGGTGGCGTGGGAAGCCCAGGATCTCCTGAACCCTTGCCAGAAAGTGTTCTGCAAGCTGTCCCGATCGAGGTAGTCCCTGTTGTTGAAATCGGTTGGTCAGCTCTCGTTCTCGATTCCACCATGCCAGCGAGCTCGCCAATTCGTCGATAAAGCTAGCATCAAAGCCCATGGCTTTACCGACATCGCGTACAGCACTGCGTGAACGGTAGGTAATCACCGTGGCGGCCAGAGCGGCGCGGCGACGCGTATATTTTTCGTAGATATACTGGATCACCTCTTCACGTCTTTCATGCTCGAAATCCACATCAATGTCAGGGGGTTCGTCCCTTTCTCGAGAAATGAATCGCTCAAAAAGCAGTGAGATCTGTTCCGGAGAGACTTCAGTGATATGCAGGCAATAGCAGACGACCGAGTTGGCGGCTGACCCTCTACCCTGACAGAGGATATGTCGTGATTTCGCAAACCTAACGATGTCGTAAACAGTCAGAAAATAATATTCATAGGAAAGCTCTGTAATCAGATCGAGTTCCTGATGGATCCGAGTTTGTACCGCCTCAGGGATGCCCTCTGGCCAGCGTTTGCGAGCGCCAGCTGCGACCTCCTGACGGAGGTAGCTGTTAGCGGTGTGGTGTGAGGGGACGACTTCTTCTGGGTATTCGTAACGCAATTCATCGAGGCTGAACTGGCACCGGTCAGCAATGTGGCGCGTTTCGGTAATCAGTGTCTCGGGATAGAGCGAGGCTATCGCATCCAGTGTGCGAAGATGTTGCTGGCTGTTGATCAGCCGCCGCTGTCCCAGTTGTTGTACCGGGACCTGTGTTCTGATGGCAGTGAGCACATCGTGCAAGGCTTTTCGTTTGGCGCTGTGCATCTGCACTTCGCCACACGCTACCATCGGTACTTGTAGGGTTTGCGCAATGTGATAGCGGTGTTTGAAGCGCCGCCATTCGTCATTACCGAGTAGGCGGCTGATGCCGATCCACACGCGGTCTTTGCACAATCTGGCCAGTTGCTGGAGATAAACGTTCTGATTGTCTGTGTCATCTGGCAACAGAATGAGCAAGCAGCGCTTGAGGTGAAAAATCACATCGCGTAGGTGAACAGTATATTTTCCCTTGCTGGTACGTCTGCGGGCACGGCTGATCAACCCTGAGAGTTCTCCGTAAGCTTCTCGGTTGGGTACCAGCGCCACCAATCGAATACCTTCTGTCAGCGTGAGTTCACTGCCAATAATCAGTTTTAAGCCCAATTCTTTGGCAGCGACATGAGCCTTTACTACCCCCGCAAGAGAGCATTCATCGGTGATGGCCAGAGCATGGTAGCCACAGGTTACGGCGCGTCCGACAAGCTCATCCGGTGCAGAGGCGCCACGCAGGAAGGTGTAATGGCTTAGGCAATGAAGTTCGGCGTACACGGCAAAATACTGTATAAATAAACAGTATTCTAGCGCTGGGTGTACTGCCCTGAAAAGCACTGTCGCAAAATAGCGTAGACTATTTTCCAGCGAGCCGGTCACCAGCGAAATATTCGATCGCAACCCGCGATAGGGAGAACAGAATAGTGGGCCAAATACAGAGAGGCCGTTATGGCCTGGTAGCGTTATGTCTTTTTTTAGCTGCTTGCACCGGTGTTCCCGAAGGGGTCGAGCCGGTGACGGATTTTGATCAGAGCCGTTATTTAGGTCAGTGGTACGAAATTGCCCGGCTTGATCACAGTTTTGAGCGAGGCCTCGATCAAGTTACGGCAACCTATCGGCTTAACGCTGATGGCAGTATTGCGGTATTGAACCGTGGCTTTGATGCTGAGCAGGGCGAATGGCGCGAAGCAGAGGGTGTTGCGCGCTTTGTTCAATCTCCCGATATCGCCCACCTGAAAGTCTCTTTTTTTGGTCCGTTTTATGGCAGTTATATCGTGTTTGAGCTCGGTGAAGATTATGACTATGCCTTCGTCTCTGGCTTTAACCGAGATTATCTTTGGCTACTGGCTCGCACGCCCGAAGTCAGTGCGGCATTACACGAGCACTTTCTGGAGACCATTACTGAGCTGGCATTTGACCCTGCCGGGTTGGTTTGGCTGGATGACACGGTGGATGCACGAATTCATAACCCTTAAGTGCGCAGCACGTTGATCCTCCAGAGCATTATGCGTGGGCTGAGCAGGCGGTTATAACAATCAAGGTGTTCTGGGTGCGGTTGCCTCCTTGACGCTGAAGCTGAATAACCCAGATTCTCAGCTGATGAATCTGTGTTTGCATTGGGCCGGATTTGGCGCTCGAGTGAGAGCTGACTGTGTTTTCAGGCAAAAAGCCCATGTAGGTACCAGCGTCGGTTATGCCGGTCCTGGTATATCCAGACAGGCTGTTTTTGGGGTGTGCAGGCGATGTAGTAATCCCGACTGACAGGCGCATTCCACCATTGATCTTCAATGCGCTCTGGTCCGTGGAGAATATCCAGTGGGCCATTCCAGTAAAGCTGCTCTACTGCTTGATGAATCGGTTGTGGTTCAGGAAGCAACCAGAACGGGCGCTGCCCCAGTGGATTGTTGTCGGTATCACCGCGCGCATTCAGCGTTTGGGTTTCCATAACGGCATCTTCCGGGAGGTGCTCGCTACGGGAGTTCAGATAACCAACAGCCTGCAGTCCGAGACGGCTACGTAAGCGGTCCACCA
>Ga0181568_10001989_pt1 | contig 18592 bp, 15 predicted proteins | sample 101ome_20_FD_133758 | JGI IMG/M metagenome (GOLD analysis project Ga0181568, IMG submission 133758) | Coastal salt marsh microbial communities from the Groves Creek Marsh, Skidaway Island, Georgia - 101404AT metaG (megahit assembly) | ecosystem: Environmental > Aquatic > Marine > Intertidal...
CACGAGACAAACGAGTTTACTGACGATCGTGGTTACACGGACGGTATTGTCCCAGCGGCTGCGTGGTTAGACTGGCAAATCTTCCAACCTGCTCGAGAAACGATCATCGATTTCAGTGACGCAAACAATCACCAAATTCCTGAAGACGGAATCAACGCAGCAGGTGCAACTGTCACCTTTGCAGGTGGAGAAGGCTACGCGACAACTGGGACATTCACCGTTACCGATGAGTATTCCAGCGAAGCACTCCCGACCGATGTCACATGCGAATACCGAGCTAGCGAGCGAAAAATCGACGGCGTCAACACTGCAACAATGCTTACGAGCACCATGACCGTTACAGACACTTCAGGCACTGTTCTTGCATCCTTCAATGGCTGCGAAGGTGCTGAAATCAATCTCGAACCAGGCAACTACAATTACGAATACACACTTGTTGCTTCTGGTGCATTGGCTCAAAATGCTTCCATTACAACCGAAACAACGTTCTCTGTTCGCACCTTCCAGCCTCTTCTCCTTTGGGACAACAATGCTGGTGCAAACGCAGGAAAGGTCGTCAACCTAAGCGATACTGCAATGCTTGCAACGGCGACTGGAACCTACAGTGATGTCTCCAACCCATCTTATCACGTCAATCCAAAGGCACTTGATGCAAAGTTGACCTATGCTATGTTCATCCCATGTCTGACCTTTGGTGCAGTTGTTATCGTCTTGTTACGATCGATGGCTCGTGGCTATGAATTCGAGATGAACAAGTGCTACGGCTGTGACCTTTGTGACGATGCATGTCCAGTCCGATTGTTCAACGGTGGAGACAAACTCAACATCATTTACAATTCTTGGAACAATGAGGATGACGGTGTACCGCTGTACTCATGCTTGACATGCACTGCATGTACCAATGCTTGCCCTCAACTTGTGAATTACGACTCCTACGTTGACATTCGACGTAGCCTCATCGTTGGTGGTCCAGCTGCAGAAATTCCTCACACTGTTCTTCAGGCTGTTCTTGCCGCTGAAGCTGAGGAAGCGTCCAACGACGACTTCATCCCTGTTGACGAGTACCCAATCTCTTCCAATGTTGGATACTATCCAGGATGTGTGGACTATCTCGACCAAGAGATGGTCTTCTCGCACGTCAATGAGGGAGAAATGAATCTTGGAGATTCAACAACGGCTGCTTTTACACTGTTCGAAGAAATGGGGCATGATGTTTCCTACCTAGGTCGTGACTTCCTCAAGTGCTGTGGTCACGACCAGAAATGGCAAGGACTCACAGAGGTCTTTGACAAACTCAAGGCGTACAACCAAAAGAAGATCGAAGCATCAGGCATCGATACGCTTGTTTCGTCCTGCGCTGAATGTTTCCGAACCTTTGCTCGTGATTACGAACTTGAAGGCGTCAAAGTCATGCACACGACAGAGTACCTTATCGAGAACGGTTTCGATATGCAACTCTCAACCGATGCTACAACAGTTACCTATCACGACCCATGTCGCCTCGGTCGACAAATGGGCATCTATGACGAGCCCCGAGAACTCATCAACGCTGTTGAGGGTGTCGACCTCGTAGAGATGGAACACCACGGAGAGGATGCAATGTGTTGCGGTGTTTCAAGCATGATGTCCTGCAACGAGAACGCTCGTGCGCTTCGTGTTGCTCGAATGGAAGAAATCAAGTCGACTGGAGCAGACACCATGTTGACCTCGTGTCCAAAGTGTGTCTCTCACTTCGAATGTCTCAAGTTTGAGGGAGATGAGCGCTACGAAGATATCGAGATTCTCGACGTAGTGTCCTTCCTTGCCCGTGAAGTCAATGCAAAGAAGAGCGAACTTCCTGCAACAACCCAAACCGAAATTGAGGCTTGAAGTTAATCTTCAGTAGGAACGTCATCTTCCATACCAACGATTTCGTAGTTGGATGGGAAGAGAGCGATCAAAACACCTGCAATGAGGCTGACAAGGCCCCACATGAATTCCTTTTGAACGAAGAGTAGTTCAAGAGCGATGACACAGAGAATGAGCCCACCAATGTTCGACGTCCATACGAGCGTCTTGAATGTACCAAGGGATACGCCCGTGGTACCTTCCTTACGATAGGGTCCAAATTCTCCACCAAATCGTTGCGCTGTTGGTTGTTTTCCCTTTTTTGACAATTGAATCACCTCATCGATCGATCATGCTGATTGCATCTGTAGGACAAGCGAGGACACATAACCGACAACCAGTGCAAGCATCGCGGATAATTTTCGCTTTCTGATTGCTCTCTACGTTGATCAATGGGCTGCGCATTGCAACTTTGTACATCTCGATGGCATCGTCATCGCAAACTATGGTGCATTGATCGCAACCAATACACAAGTCTTCCTTGACGAAAGCCACAGCTGAGTCGCCACCTTTGAGAGATGCATGTTGAACACCACGCTGACGATTAAGACTCGTACGGATACGCTTCGCCTCTTCTTCGCGGCGACGCTTCAACTCATCCGAGGACGTCATGGTCCACCTCAGCAATGGGTTGCCCTTCAAACTTGGCAACGCTCAGATTAACAAGTAAATCTCCAAAACAATAGAATGCCCCAACAAGAAGAGGGGGATTCCATGCTGTTAAACCGGTCCATGGAACGTTGTTGGCCCACGTCCAGTTTCCAAGGAAGGTCCCCCACAATTCCATGAACAGAGCAAGCCACACCATTGCTGCATACAGGCGTGGTTCTGGGCCCCATTGAATGAATCCCAAAGTTAGCATGATCAGAAGAATAGCTGAAGTATCCGTTCCTTTGTATGCTCCATACAGGACGAGAGGTACAAGCACAAGAATAAGCGGCATCGATGAAGATTCAGGAAGCAATCGAGCAACGCGCCGTCCGAGATCAAAGAGAAAGTAGTGTCCTACTGGGACGAAAAGAGGCATGAGGTCACGCTGATACTCGTAAATCAACCAAACTTCACTAAAGAACAACTCCATGGGTGTCGCAAAAGCGAGGACTGCGATCATTTCAATTCGTTCTTTTCGATCAGTCTTCCAAAAGATGTATGAGAAGACTCCAAGACACCAAATGTTCACTGGCCATTCTTGGTACCGAGCTGATACAAAGAGTCCGATTGCAATCGTTAAGACATAGAGTACCTCACGACGCATGTCCCTGCTATGGGTCCATTGTTTAAATCAACCAGTTATGATTCTTGAAGGGCTGCAGACTCGAGCCCCATCGCTAGCATCGATAATTCCGACAAGAGAGCATGCCAGTTGTGAGCATGTGTCATGAAACTTGAATCCTCCTCTGAAGTAACAAACCGAGCGCTCGGAGAATTGAGATTCCCCATCTCGTCCTTTTTGGGGTTGATTCGATAGAACCAGGAGGATGCATCTCCATCAACAAGGTAAACAACGGGTTCAACAGGCGCACCTTCCTCGGTTTTCATCAACGTGGGAACACCTTCTTGGATAAGGAAATCTTCTGTATCCGTACTGCCTTTTCCGTACATGAGTTTTTTCATTTTACGATTGGAGAGATTCAACAGTTGTTCTCCTGATGTCACTGTCATGATTCCAAGGCCGTATGTCCCACGGTTGTTCTTGACGTAGGCAACTGGCTTACGATCAATTCCAAGGATTGCGTACCGTTCTGCAAGCATGCCTAAGAATACATCAACATCTTTGGCGAGTTGGATTCGGCAGGTCTCTTTTTCGAGACATTTTTCTTCGGAAACAAATGAATCGCAAATCAGATGCCAAGAATCAATGCCGATAATTTCACTGATCTCTTCGACAAGTGGGCGGAGGAAATCAAAATGCTGGGACTTCTTTCGTTGATACCATCCCATTTGGGGACGAGGAAGTACGCTGTTTGCTGATAGCCCTTCGAGGCCACCATCTGTGAGGTCGTTGTTCAACAAGATGAAATCTGGTCGTTGGCCTTGAACCATCAACACATCATCGACGACTTCCACCCGGTCCAGCGACAATGGCCCATGTATCCCGTTTAATGCATCAAATCCGTCTAGTTCAGGATTACCAATTGTGCAACGGTAGCCTGCTCGTTCAACCAACTGACAAAGAGTTCGCAAGTTCTCAACATACCCTTGATTACGGGTATGTGATTCAGGATAGATGTGCACCCATTCACAATCCGGTTGATATCGTTCAATGTGAGATGCGATTCGTTCAGTCAACTGAGGAAAATCGGACTCTGAAGTGTTGTTGAAACCTGCTGGGAATTGATTCGCATCAACAACAGCAATCTTCCATCCAGCATCGCGTATATCCACACTTCCGTAAATTGGAACTTCGATTTCCGAGCGTTTCTGTGCCATCCAGGCCACGATTTCATCTCGTTTTTCATCTAGTTTTGTACTCAAATCATGGACATAGGTCATCAGATTACCTCCGCAAGCAAATCATCAATCGAGCGATGATGTTGAGGTTGATCGTGGTCTATCAAGTGAAGAGATTCAAACAAGCCAAGACCCAATGCAATCTCTGGTTGATGCCTCAGAAGTGGTTCGCAGAAACTCCATCTCGAAGAGATTGCTTCAATTTGAGCAGAATATTCCTGAAGACATGAGCTAAGGAGCGTTGGAGAAGTGGCAGTACCTGCTGGTAATTTCTTACGCTCAACAACACTATTTGGTAACGATGTCAGCGATGCTGCTCTTCGGAGTGCCTTCTTTTCCAAACCAGTTTGAGGCAGACGTTGATTCATTGGAAGATCAAATGCATCCTTGCGATGAGAACGACCAAGGAAAGGAACACGAACTTCAAGTGAATGCGCCATTGAATGTCGATCAACAAGCCGTAATTGGAAATTACTGAGTTGACCATGTTCGAGTTCGAATTGCAGAGTGTCTTGCAATGAATTGAGGTGTGTTTCTGGTCGATGATCACCAACCCACCATCGGTCGTCGTCAAGAACAAGTTGACCTTGTTCGAATTGTCGTGCAAATGGGTGATCGAGCATCGTCATCCGACGCTCAAGTTCACGCTTGTGGCCATTCAAATCAGTGTAACGCGGATATCCTGCATGAATTTCATCAGCACCTTGCCCACATAGCCCTACGCGAACGGACTTGGACATGGTTTTGAACAACGGCTGAAAGAACAATACTGAGACATCCAAATCTTCACCATGCCAAGAGAGTGAGGGGAGATGTCGGGAAAAGGAATCCTCTCCCATAATCGATTGATGATGCTTGAGGTCAAGTGAAGATGCAACTTGTTCTGCAGCCATCCAATCGGGATTATCCTCACTTTCAGCGACGGTCCAACACTCGGGTGTTGGACGATTGTATCGACGGGCAGCATCATTCGCAACTGCAGCGACCAGAGAGGAATCAAGGCCACCTGAGAGAACAATCCCTACGGGTACGTCTGCCATCAAGCGTTGGCCCACACTATCAATAAATCCGTCGAGTAATCTTTGAGCACCCATCTCCTCGTTGTAACCATCTACAGGATTCATCTTCGGAATCGAAAAACGATGCGAATCGACGAGAACAGGCTGACCTTGCTCAAGTGACCATACTTCAACAGTTCCAGGACGGACTTGATGAACATCGAGAAAGAGGGTGGTAGCGTCCAAAGGATATTCCCAAACCAAACGAGCCATGAGAGCATGTTCATCCAATTGGGGATAGAAATCAGAATGAGCTCGTAAGGCTTTGACTTCGCTCGAAAAAACAAGCGAAGAACCAATCCTTGTGCGAACCAATGGCTTAATTCCCATTTCGTCTCGAGCGAGAATCAATTGACTTCGTTTTGGATTCCAAAGTGCAAAAGCAAACATTCCATCTAATTGATGAATCCATTCTGCGTGATCTTTTGCATTCGCAGAAGGGTTACCCTGAATGGTCTTCTCAAACAAGGCGAGGATCGTTTCACTGTCCCCAAATGTGGCCCAAGGGTAGTCGGGCATTGACGAACGAAGCGACTCAAAATTGTAGATCTCTCCGTTGGCGATGAGGACATTGCCTTCCTGTGATTGAATCGGTTGAGGGCTGCCTTCCAAATCGACGATAGCCAACCTTGCATGACCTAGGCAGACCGACTCATCATGCCAAAATCCAGAACCGTTTGGTCCACGATGATTCTGAAGTTGAATCATCTTCTTGACGGTGCTGGGCTCAGGAGCACCCAGCATACCTGCAAGCCCACACATATCAATCAAAATCCGGCTATTGCCTATATACAGTTGCTTTTGGTTTTCATCACCAAAGCGGATACTTGAACGCTGTTACAGCGAGCAAAATAACTGCAATACCGAAAAATGTGTAGTAAACCGATTGAGGTGGTTCTTTGGAATCATTGTCGCCGTACATGGTTACCAACAGACCGTCGTAGAGGACTCGATTCTAAAATATGGCGGCGATATGGTCTCAGATAACACCCAAAAATGGATCCATCACCAGAACCACCGCCAATGGAATCAGAAGCATTGTCGCGTTATCGTCAATGTATCGAAGTCGGGGCCACTCAGCAGCCACACAAATGGGCGCCATCAAGGGAACCAGCAACCAAGGAGTGTCAACCAAGTAAGCAGATGCAGCCCAAATAACTGCAATACCAATTGTTCCAGCCCAAATGACGGTTCGGGTTGATACACCTTTACGACGCAACTCCCCAAGTAGCGGATCGCCTAAGGAAAGACTGAGAATCAACGGATACGCATAAGCAGGGTCTGGAGCTAGAAGAAACACCATTCCTACACCAAGAGCGCCCCAAGCTAACGCTGAGACTTGTTTTGCCTCGTACGAACGTTGACCGACAATCGTCCAACCCATACGCAATCGGAGTGCTTCTCCAGCAACGGCAATGAGAATGACCGCTGAGACGACTTCCTCAAGCGTAAGTGAAACGGCTTCAGCAACATCTTCACCGAATTCAAAATACAGCAACGGTAAGAACGACATTGCTAAGTGAATGCCGCGACGTAGAATATGTCCCGACATCCCTCCAACAGAGAGTTCAACAGGATTGGTTAACTCGACTTGATCACTCATTTCCATTCCTCAATTGGACATATGCATCATCAAATGACATCAATCCTTCCTCGATCTTGGTCAGGAGAGACTCGAATTTGGAATGCTCGAGTAGCTGCCGTTCATGGTGGGAGAGAAGGCGTTCTCTCCAACGTGCTCGCCCTGCGCGCGAGGATTGATTCAATGCTAACAGCATTGATGAGGCCTCTTCAATACCAGTCCCATGCAGTGCACTAACGAGCAGTACATCAGGAGCGTCTTCATGTCCAAGATGAAGGGACTCACGCAATTCATCAGCGTGACGCTGAGCACCATCCAAATCGGATTTGTTCACAATAACTGCATCAGCGAGTTCCAACAAACCTGCTTTCTCGGCTTGTACACCGTCTCCACGAGCAGGCCCTTCAACCAATACAATACGGTCCGCAACGGCTGCACATCGGACCTCAGATTGACCTGCTCCAACCGTTTCGATAACCACTTTATCCCATCCAACCTCAAGAAGACAAAACGCCATTTCTCGCACAACAAGCGGAACAGAACCACTTGTTTTCCGAGTTGCAACGGAACGGACATACACAGAATCTTTCCTCTCGATATCATCAACGATACGCATGCGTACACGATCACCAAGAAGAGCTCCACCAGAGCGTGGTGATGAAGGATCGACGGCAAGGACTGCAACACGCAGACCGTGGTCAACCCATTCATGCAACATGCAATCGAGAAGACAGGATTTACCAACCCCTGGAGGGCCGGTCAGAGCAAGAATCTTCCATTCAGAACTGTTACGTTGAGGCTCTTGAATTCGCAATTCTCCGTTCTCAATCGATGTGAGAAGACGAGCAAGTGCCCGTCTGTCACCTGCTTTTGCGGCATCGATTCGGGAATCCAAAATCTCACCTTCATGCGGATGGATTCCAATGCCACCCTGCACCGTGGCCAACGCCTGCATCATCACGCTTCACAGCAGTCGCGATGAATTCAACCATCTCTTCTGAGGTCGTACCCGGTCCAAACAATGCACGGACCCCTGCTTCAAACAACGGTGGCCAATCATCCTCTGGAATAATTCCTCCACCGAAAACGATGACATCACCCATGTCATGGTCTCGGAGGGTCTCACAGATTCGAGGGAAGAGGTGCCCATGTGCGCCAGATAGCGACGATAGGCCAAGCAGAACTGCATCCTCATCACGAACCGTCTCAATGATTTGTTCAGGTGTTCGACGTAATCCGGTGTAAATTACCTCATGCCCTGCATCTCGAAGGGCACGAGCAACAACCTTAGCGCCTCGGTCATGCCCATCAAGCCCGGGTTTTGCGATGACAATACGCAGAGGTTGGTCCATGTCGCGAGGATTGGATTGATGGTTATGAAAGAGTCGTTGAATTCTACGTTGTCGGCAACGGTTCGGGGATGATATCAAAAGTCAGCCCGACCGTCCGCAACCATGCCTTGGGAGAAAGACCCCTCTCATGTCCAACCGAGCAAAGGGTACCTCAGGGTGCGAAGAGTCAATCGTGCCATCATGGAAACATGGTTTCGGGAAATCTCCACAGTTGATGTTGATACCCTTCCTGAGGAAGGCGGCATCATTTACACTGCTTGGCACCCAGGGGGCCTTATTGACCCAATGTTGATGATGGCAGCACTACCTGGTGGCTTAACGTTTGCAGCAAAGTCCACGTTGTTCAAAATCCCAATTCTATCTCGAATAATGAAATGGATCAATGTACAGCCCGTGCAACGAGCAGAGGATGCTGTTGCAAGTCCTGAAGAGAGGAAAAAAGCCAATTCAAAATTGATTGATACTTTGGCAGAACTTGTTGCGAATGGGGAGCGAATCGCTATTTTCCCAGAAGGAATGAGTCACAGTGAATCGTATGCCGTGGAATTGAAAACGGGCGCAGCGCGAATTCTTCTCGAAGCGCATCGAAGAGCTGTTGCTGCAGGAAAACCAACACCGAGCATTGTACCCATCGGATTGCATTACAGTGACCAACATTCGTTCAGAGAACGAGTAAGTTTACAGATCAATCGTTCTGTTGAGACACCGCCGATGCCTAAAGAAGACGGATCGCCACAACCTTCCGAAGAGGAACTTGCTCAACATCCTGAACAAGCATACGACAGAGCATGGTGTAGAGAAGTTACCTCGCTCTTGCAAACTGAAATCAATCGAATCAGCCATGCTCAAGAATCTTGGGAAGACCGTGAACTGGTCTGGCGTGCGAGGAGAATGATCCATACGATTCGCAGTGGAGAAAATGTTTCGAAGATCAATTACAACGAAGCGGTACTTGGATCGCGGCGTGTGCGTGCAGCGTGGCAATACTTCTCCGTCAATGACCCTGAACGAACCAAAGAGATTGAGACGAAATTCAAAAAGCACCACCGTGAGATGGAACGCATCCAACTCCGATCATGGGAATTGAAAGACAGAAGAAAAAAGATTTCAAAGAAAGCCTTTGTCAAGAATTTCGCCTTTTGGATTTGGTCTGCTGCGTGGATGCTTGGATTTGTCACGTGGTCAGCCATGATCGCCACCGGCGTACCCTATTTGTTTGTGCGATTCTTTGTGTCTTTGAAAGCGAGCAAACAAGAAAATAAGGCAGGTGTTGGTTCAATGAAATTACTTTACTCAATCGGCTTGTATCCTATTTGGTGGTTGTTTTGTGCGATAACGTTGGGATGGTTCATCGCCTCATCTGCATCACCGCTCCAAGACATCAATCTACCAGGATTTATCCTTCCATTACTTGCTGCAATCCCATGGCCTCTTGTTTCCATCATCCTTCTTTTCTGGTGGCCGGTTTCAGCCCGATTGCACCTCAAATTGTATCAGCGGCTAAGCAAGTCTTGGCGAAACCTGCGCTTGTGGTTCAAACTGCGAAGTGGTCAAATCGAATGGGATTCACTCATTCAAGCCCATCAATCACTGGCTCTTGAGATGGCTGCCATTGGAAATGGATTGATCCTCCCAGGCGACCCTGACTGGAAGGAGCCTCCAACCGGTAAAGACGATTGGGAAATGGTGCAATTCCGTCCGTCCGAAGGTTGAGGCTTACGGATTTTTTGAAGGGCAACGAATAAGGGCGTTATGCCTAACCGAGTGTTGGTGAGAAGTGTGTCGTCCACGGAACAACGTCTCAATGACTTACGCGCTCGAAAGGCTCGAAGCGAAGCTGGCGGTGGCCAAGCCCGCATCGATGCACAACACAATCGAGGAAAAATGACTGCTCGTGAGCGCCTTGATATGTTGCTTGATGAAGGAACGTTCCAAGAAATTGATGCGCTTGTTGAGCATCGATGTCGTGACTTTGACATGGACAAAAACGTCATTCCCGGTGACGGAGTTGTTACCGGACACGGGAAGATCAACGGTCGAGAAGTCTTTGCTTTCGCTCAAGATTTCACTGTTTATGGAGGCTCATTGGGTGAAATGCACGGATTGAAGATTTGCAAGGTCCTTGATATGGCCCTCAAAACAGGACGTCCCGTCATTGGATTGAACGATTCAGGTGGAGCAAGAATTCAGGAAGGTGTTGCATCTCTTGGTTCCTATGCCGAAATTTTCTTCAGAAACGTTCGCGCTTCCGGAGTCGTACCACAAATCAGTGTCATCATGGGACCATGTGCAGGCGGTGCAGTATACAGCCCAGCCATTACGGATTTCGTCATCATGGTGGACAAGACTGCACACATGTTCATCACCGGCCCAGAAGTCATCAAAACAGTCACAAACGAAGTGGTCTCCTTCGAAGACTTGGGTGGTGCAATGACCCATGCTTCAAAATCTGGAGTTTCCCATTTCACTGCAGAAAGTGATGATGCAGCCATTCAATTGGCACGTGATCTTTGCGACATGTTTCCCTCGAACAACATGGATCGTGCACCCGTTCGAAAGACATCAGACAACGCAGACCGATCATGTGATGCTTTGACCGACATGATTCCAGAGGATGCAAACAAGCCATACGATGTGACAGATGTCATTCGGGAAGTTCTCGATGACGGGGGATTTTTGGAGGTTCAAGCTGATTATGCAATGAACATTGTTTGTGGATTTGGACATCTTGCAGGCCACACAGTTGGTGTCGTCGCCAATCAACCAAAGGTCCTAGCAGGATGTCTTGATATCGATGCAAGCGACAAAGCGGCGCGATTTGTTCGCTTCTGTGATGCGTTTAATATCCCAATCCTCACCTTCGAGGACGTTCCAGGTTTCCTCCCTGGAACCAATCAGGAGTGGGGTGGAATTATTCGACACGGAGCGAAATTGCTCTATGCATACGCAGAGGCAACTGTACCAAAGCTCACAGTTATTCTACGCAAAGCATACGGCGGTGCCTACGATGTCATGTCCTCCAAGCACATTCGTGGAGATTACAACGTTGCATGGCCAAGTGCAGAACTTGCTGTCATGGGTGCTGATGGAGCAGTCGAAATCATTCATCGGCGGAGAATCAAGAATGCTCGAAATCAAGAACAAGAACGTGACCGTTTGGTTCAAGATTTCACAGACACATTTGCCAACCCATACAAAGCTGCAGCCATGGGTTACATTGACGATGTCATCGAACCAAGTGAGACACGATCCCGATTGTCTCGAGCATTGTTGATGTTGCTTGAGAAGGAAGAAATACGACCTGCGAAAAAGCACGGAAACATTCCACTGTGAGGTAGAACCATGGCTGATGAAGCGACACGACGAATGGCCGCTATTGCAGCGGTCCTCAGCCTCATTGAGAGCGGAGAAGATGCGTCTCAGCGTGGACGACAACGAGGTGAAGCATGGTCCCAAGATCACCGAAGAATGAACATGGGTCGTTCTTCCCTCATGAATCATAGAAGCAACAGAAGCCCTTGGAGATGATGCGATGTCAGAAAAGCGTACAGTCAAAATCAACGGTGAAGAACTGGAAGTGGAAATCAATCTCAATGATGATGGAAGTTATGAAGCCACTGTCGAAGGACAGACCTTTACCGTCGAGGTTCCGAACGCACAAGCTGCACCTCGAGCACGCCGTGGAGGAGGCTCAAAGAAAAAGAAATCTGGAACTGTCTCCGCGAACATTCCTGGTAAAGTCGTTACAGTCGAAGTCAAAGAGGGCGACGTCGTAAAAGAGGGTCAAGTCATTCTGATTCTCGAAGCAATGAAGATGCAGAACGAAATTCAAGCACCTGTTGATGGTACCGTCATTAATGTCGCCTGCGAAGAAGGACAGGCCATTGAAGCCAATGTTCCACTTGTTGTTATTGAACCAGAATCAACCGATGATGAGGATTGATAAGCAACAGTTCAAGAGGTATGAAGGACAGGTGAGTGTATGACCGACGGGCCAGCATGCGATTACCCAGGATGTGGAGAAGTCGGCGTGATCATCTCTCGACTCTCGCCAGAAGGGTACCTCGTGGCGACTGGTAAAAAGGCGTATTCGTTTCGTGAAGCATACCGTCGCTTCCATTACTGCAACAACCATCATGAAGAACTAATGAACGGTGTTTGGTCACGTGTTCGTAAGCCTGATGACAAAAACGATGGCCATGTCGCCCCAACTGCTATTTGAGGGTGACCTACATAAGCAACCATCCCTTGTTTAGTGTATGTCGGAACGACAAAACGCCCTATCTCAGAAAATTTTGGTCCTCATCAGCACCTTGATGATGTTCACGATCTCGTTTTCATTATCAGCACCATCTCTGATGGTCGATGAACCAGTCGTTGAATCAAGCCTACCTGGTCCGGGCGCTCCCAACCTCACTGTACTCAATACGACTTACCTCAACGGTACGCAAACATTCGATGACCTCTACATTGGATGTGGCATCGCATCATGCGGTTCAATTGTAGCAACGGGTGACTTGATTTTGAGTGTGAACACACTCACAGTCATGAATGGCGCATCCATCATCGCCTATGACCAACCAACAAACACACAAGGTGTCGGTGGCTCGATTCAGATGTCCAGCAGTTTCGTCGGGAACGGCGGAGGTGGCGCTGGACACACATCTTCGGGTGGCGATGGAGGTTCATCCACTTCCAACTCCAACGCTGGAGCATCGTATGGTGTCGGTAATGAAACGGGTTCTAATGGAGGATCTATTTTCGATTCAAATGGAAATCTTGTTTCCGCTGGTGGAATCGGTGGCGGTCGTATCGTTGTCTACGCAGATGTCATCGAAATCTACGGAACTGTCGACGCATCCGGTCAGGATGGTGAACAAGGGTATCGATATCAAAACGGTTCAGGAAATGGAGGATCAGGCGCAGGTGCAGGATCCGGTGGAAGCATCATCATGCGAGCCAACGAACTCACCGTCGGAGCATCGAGCGGTGGTTCAATTCTCGCCGAAGGTGGCAACGGTGGCGATGGTGCCGATGGTGATTGTTTACCAGGCAACCCCTGTATTGGGCTGTACCACGGTGGCCAAGGTGGTGGCGGTGGCTCCGGTGGAACCATCGATATTCGCGCAAACAGTACTGCAAATTTGATGATCTCGTCTACTGCAACAATCTCATCTTCTGGAGGAAATGGAGGCTCAGGCGGCGCTCCTTACGGAACTGGTTCATCAGGGAATGCTGGTTCATCTGGAGGAAATGGAAATTCTAACACCGGTACATGGACCGGTTGGAGTACGAGTAATCCCCCACCTCCATCAAGCGGCATACCGAACCCTTGTATTGGTGGTGGAACAAACGCAGCAGGAAACATCGTCTCCGATGTTCTTGAAGTCAATGATGCTCAATCAACTGCATCTCCCGCAAGCATTCTTCCAATCTCGTGCACCGACCTTTCTCTCCATTCTTCAACCGATGTCGACTATTTCGAAATTCAATTGGTGACTGGCGTCACATACTACGTTAACGTCACGTTCTCACATGCAATTCAGGACGTTGATGTCGGATGGGACACAGTCAATGGAACATTCCTTGATTCAGGAACATCTGTATCAGACAACGAGTTGCTGAGTGTTACAGCGACACAGAACATCACTTCGTATGTCGATGTGTATCCTTACATCAGTTTTTCCGGCACGGCCAACCCTATCACGTACAACATTACGATTGAAACAGACAATCCAGGTGGTGGACAGAGCCTCGAATTGGCGTATGTCAACATCGCTAACGATACCAATGCTACCGTCTCTTTCGCAGGTTTGCAATCCAATACGACCTACAACTACACAACCGTTCTAACCCAAGACATGATTGGAAACACCTCGATTTCGTACAGCCTAGGTAACGGCACATTCAATTCATCGAATTCATCGACCTACACCTTTGATGTCAACTACACCCTCGATAACAATCAGTCAACTCTTGAAGTGCTTACACTTCTTTACGATGCGAATGGCAACCTCATCGCATCTGGATATGATGAACTTGACATCGATATGCTTGCAATCGATGCAACTTCATCGACAACTGGGGAGATCAATCTCACGAATCTGAGCATTGGAACCACCTATGACTTGATGTGGTTGGTCTATGATGAGAGTGATTTCATCACAGCTTATCTCGCCAACAACAACAGTGTCTATGCAGGCCTCAATGCCTCGGTTATCGATGAGGATACGTACACGTTCACTACGCAGTCTGAAACTCGGGATTACAACATCACATGGGCAGGACCAACGACCTCAAACTTCCACGGATTTGTTGGTGTTCTCAGTGTCAATGGAACGATCATTAACCTCGAAAACAACGAAAATTTCACTGCATTTGGTGATGATTTCTTCATCCCACAACTTCCATCCATTGTTATCAGTAGTGTTTCTTCGAGTGTGACTTCCACAACAAATGATGTAACAACACGTGGTCTTGACCTTGTGGTTGGTGACACCTACAGCTATCGAATCAAGATTCTTGACTCAGGAAACGCAACCGTTGCTCAATCCGCATTGACCACAATTACAGCAACCTACCAAGGCATGAGCTTTGGAACATGGAACTACACAACACCAACGACTTCAGGGACCTACTGTGCGTTGGCTGAGTTGTTCGAAGCTGATGGAACACAACGCATCGGTGATCAGTCATGTTTCACACTCACCTTCGATTCGGACGGTGACGGCGTCGCCAATGAAGTCGATCAATGTCCATCGAGCCCAGCGGGTACAATCGTCGATCAATACGGTTGCGCTGCAAGCCAACGTGACACAGACGGGGATGGCGTCAACGACGATTTGGATGACTTTGTCAACGACTCGTCACAATGGTCCGACCAAGATGGTGATGGATTCGGTGATAACCCGAACGGAAACAATTCAGATGCCTTCCCATCAGACTCAACGCAATGGTCTGACCAAGATGGAGATGGATATGGTGACAACCAAAACGGAAACTATCCTGACGCATTCCCTGCTGATGCAACACAATGGAGTGACGCAGATGGTGACGGATACGGCGACAACGCTGCAGGAAACAATCCGGACTTGTGGGTGAATGATCCATCTCAGTGGGCTGATTCGGATAATGATGGGTTCGGAGACAACTCGAGTGGAACCAACGGTGACGCCTTCCCAACCGATGGAACACAATGGTCCGATCAAGACGGTGATGGATTCGGAGACAATGCGACCGGTTCAAACCCGGATGCATTCCCAACCGATGCGACGCAATGGGCTGATTCCGATGGAGACGGCTATGGTGACAACCGTAACGGCAACAACGGTGACCGATTCCCAACCGATGGAACCCAGTGGGCAGACCAGGACTTTGATGGATATGGCGATAACCAAGCAGGAAACAATGCCGATGCTTTCCCTACGGATGGCACGCAATGGGCAGATACTGACGGTGATGGATTCGGCGATAACCAAGGCGGAAACAATGCCGACAAATTCCCTAATGACAATACCCAGTGGAGCGACGATGATGGTGACGGATACGGTGACAACGCAAACGGGAACAATCCAGATCTTTGTCCAAGCACTCCATTCGGCCAGACGGTTGATTCCACAGGATGTGCTGACAGTCAACTCGATGACGATGGAGATGGAGTCTCCAACAATCAGGATGTTTGCCCGAGCACACCTTCAGGAGAAACGGTCGATTTCAATGGATGTTCAAGCACTGAACTCGATGGTGACTTGGACGGAGTCAAAGATGCATACGACAACTGTAAGGCAACCCCACTTGGTTCGACCGTAGATGCAACGGGTTGTGCAGATTCCGAGAAAGATTCCGATGGTGATGGTATCAGCGATGATGTTGATCAATGCCCAAGCACTCCTACGGGTAGCACTGCCAACATGTTTGGCTGCTCAGCTGAAGAACGTGACCAAGATGGAGATTTGGTTGTCGACAGCGATGACTTGTGTGGCTCCACACCTACTGGTGAAACGGTCGATACAAACGGTTGCTCAGAGACGCAGAAAGACGGAGATACTGACGGCGTTTCCGATGCTGATGACACTTGTGAAGGAACCGCACCTCTCGCTCTCGTTGATGAGAACGGCTGCAGTTCTGCACAGTTGGATGATGATGCAGATCTCATCTACAACAACGCGGACATCTGTCCAGCAACACCTGCCGGAGAAGCACCTGATGAAAACGGATGTTCTGCAAGTCAACTCGATGATGACGGCGATACAATCAGCAATGCTGAGGACCTCTGCCCGATGACCAACCCAGACCCATCTCTCGATGCGAACGGCTGTGTATCAAGCCAAAGAGACACAGATATGGATGGGGTGAACGACAACCGAGACGACTGTCCTGCAACCAACATGACGAGCATTGCCGATGATGATGGATGTGCTCTCGAACAATATGATTCGGACAACGATGGTTACAACGACCGAGATGATGCCTTCCCACTCGATCCTGAAGAATGGGAAGATTCCGATGGAGACGGTGTTCCAAACAAACAAGATGCATATCCAGACGACCCTACCCAAACGAAGGCGGAAGCGGAAAGCACTGGTGGTGGATTCTTGATTTACACACTTGTGGCAATTCTTGTTCTCGGAGCACTTGCCGGCCTTGGCGTCATGCGCAGAAACAACGCAATGGGCATCGAAAAGGTCAGTCCATTCTCCCAAGACCCCGTAGTTCAAGGACAAATGGAAACGCAGATGCTTGAGCAACAGGCGTCCAATGAGGCCGTTGAATCCAATCCTGAGGCAAGTGAATGGGAAGAAAACGGTGTTCGCTGGTTACGGCAAGAAGATGGATCTTTGTTCTACCTCGATCCACAAGCGAATCAATGGGTTCCCTATCAACAATGACCGTTGAAACGTCAAGCGATAGGCAAGCATTTAGATTCTCGGCCGTCCATAGAAGTGTATGGAAGAGAGGATGCAGCGCGATAATGTTGCTGAAATCGCTCTAAGTGCCATGGTCAGTATGATCATGATCATTCTCTTTTCAGCCATCGTAGCCGGAATGGCATTGATGATGATTGAGCAAGCGTTCATGGAATCAAGGACACAAAGTGTTGAGCAGTCTGAAACCTTGAACTCCATACCCTTGGTTCTTGTCTTTGAAATTGAATCGTTTGATGATACTGGAAACACAAACGATCAACTCTACATGATGTTCAAGTTTCCTTACGCAGGTAGCAACATTCCCGATATTAATGTAAAGTGGGCGATGATGTGTGACATAATGGACATTGACCCCAGTTCTGTCAACAACAAAGTTCAGCATACACTGGTTTACTCGAGCGGAGACTTCGATGAGGCGACAGAATTATCAGGAAATGCACAAAATGCTGCTGCGATTGATTCATTCGCTCCAGGCACCTACTATCACATCATTATCGATGTAGACGATCCGACAAGAACTCCACAAGACCCTCCAGTCGAGTGTGATCTCGTTGAGGATATGTCGGCAACCTTGGTTCTTGCAGTAGAAAACGGTCGAACATCTGAATTGGATTTCTATATCCCAACGGATGTACGCACAGGCCATGACCTCATGAGTTGATTTTATGCGAGAAGAAAACGACGTTTTCGCACAGGTTGGAATCGGTGCAATGATTGTGTTTATTGGCTCGCTTATTGCAGTTATATCATCGTCATACGTTATGCTGAATCAACTCGAGCGAATAACTCAGACCACGGAAAAAACAGTAAGTATAGCGACGAATGAAGCTCATACCCAGATTATTTTTGTTGGAGGCTGGATTGATGACGATTATGATGACTACCTTTTCATGATTGAGTACCAGAGTCTGGGTAAAGAAGTCATTACGAACGAAATCGGGTACGTCCTTTGGTGTGAAGTCAACGATGTTATCCATCGACGGTATGGATATCTCGGTGACCCTCTATTGTCCGCACCAGATGACACGACAATATGGCCGGTTGGAGATGATCCAGAAGACGGTATTCCTGAAACATTGGAATCAGGAAATCGCTACTTTGTCATCGCTGATGGAGGAAGAGGCGGGGGTAGTGCGGGTGACGGAGGCGCTCCCAGTAATGCCTGTGGCCCGGAGTTCATTCATGACAATGGGATTTCAGCGTATTATTCCATTTACTTACCAAATGGTGGCCATACCACTCAAGAGTTGAAAATTACGACTTATGGTGTCGGTGAATCGGTAACATGATCGACCTCTGAACAAACGAAAGAAATTAATTGATGGCTTCTGCGTC
>Ga0181568_10001990_pt1 | contig 18592 bp, 16 predicted proteins | sample 101ome_20_FD_133758 | JGI IMG/M metagenome (GOLD analysis project Ga0181568, IMG submission 133758) | Coastal salt marsh microbial communities from the Groves Creek Marsh, Skidaway Island, Georgia - 101404AT metaG (megahit assembly) | ecosystem: Environmental > Aquatic > Marine > Intertidal...
GATCCAGTATTCACATTCACTGGATTCGGAACATTCAATGTTGAGTTGATTGCTACTAGTGACAACGGTTGTAAAGACACAATTGTTAGAGCAGTAACAGTTTACCCAGCACCTACTGCAGACTTCACTGTAGCTGACGTTTGTATCGGAGACGAAAGCGTGTTCACGAACACATCTTCTGTTCCTGGTACGGATAACATCATCGAATACTTCTGGGACTTCGGTGACCTTAACTTCAGCGGATTAGAAAACCCAACGCACACTTACGCTGCTGCAGGGGACTATGACGTAACGTTAAGAGTTAAGACTGACAGAGGTTGTGAGAATACAATAACTAAAACAGCTAGTGTTATTCCATTACCGGATGTTGATCTAACCGCAAATGGACCTACTGAGTTCTGTGATGGCGACAGTGTAATACTTTCAGCTAACGCAAACGCTAGAACTTACGACTGGACTTGGGATGGTGGTACTTCTACTGACCCAACAGTAACTGCTAAGACAGAAGGATGGTACAAAGTGACAATCTCTGCTCCACCAATTGGTTGTGAGAATACAGATTCGATCTTCATCACTGTATGGCCGTTGCCAGACGCGAAAGCTTGGCCACGTGATAAGGTGAACCAATCTATTGATACAATCAGCAGAGGTCAGTCTATCGACTTGCACGCTTCTGGTGGAGTAACATACTTGTGGTCACCAATCACTTACTTGAACCCAAGTGATATGGCAGACGTAATGGCTGAGCAGGTAGATGATGACATCACTTACACAGTGACAGTAACTGACGAGAATGGATGTGTTAACACTGCTGATCTGTCGATCGTAGTACTTAACAACTTCGACCTAACCGTTTACAACGCGGTAACGCCTAACAACGATGGTCGAAACGATACATGGATTATTGAGAACATCTGGGCTTATCCAGACGCTGAAGTAATCATCTTTAACCGTTACGGTATGGAAGTGTACAGAGGTACTAACTACCAAAACGATTGGGATGCAACATACAACGGTAATGAGTTGCCTGATGGTCCATACTACTATGTAGTGATACACCCAGACTTCCCAGACATTGTCTACAAAGGAGTTATTAACGTAATACGGGAAACAACCAGTAATTAATAATTGACAAGAATCCTTAGAATTAGAAAAATGAAAAAAGCAATTGTATTAATCGCGTTCGTAGTTCTAGGCTTGGCTCAAGCATTTGCACAGCAAGTGCCGCTTTACAGCCACTATTACTACAACCAATTCTTGTACAACCCAGCGTTGGCAGGATCTCAGCCCTACGGGCAGGTGTACCTGATTAATAGAAACCAATGGTTCTCTATTCCAGGCGCTCCGAGAACTCAAGCCATCACGCTTGATGGTCCTCTTCGCAGCAAGAAAGTAGGTATCGGTTTAGGTGTCTACAGAGATGTTGCAGGGCAGTTTAATATTACTGGTGGTAGCGCAGCTTACCGTTATACATTAGACTTAGGTAATTCCGGTAACCTTTCCTTCGGATTGGCACTGGGAGCTATCAATAACAGAATTGATTTGAACGATATCAATGTTCAGGATCCATTGGATCCGAACATTGTGTCTACTTATCAAGGGACTACCGGTTTCGACGCAAATTTCGGTTTGAATTACGAAATCGCAGATTTCAACTTTGGAATCGCAGTACCGCAAATTATCGGGAATGAGTTATCGTATACGGCTATCCGAAACACAATCAGTGGAGAGGATGTACGTTACGGTTTAGCTCGTCACTTCCTGATTAATGCTGGTTATAACTGGGATCTTAAAGGTGATGACAACTGGTTCTTACAACCTAACGCTATCGTTCGTGTTACTCCAGGTGCGCCTGTACAATACGATGTTAGCGCTATGTTGAACTACCAAGAGAAGTACTGGTTAGGTGGTATGTGGAGAAGTGCTTACGCGGTAACTGCAGCTGCAGGTATGCGTTTGGCTGATCAATTCGTTGCAGGTTATGCATACGATATCGCTGTTCACAAAGACCTAAGCCAATACACTCGGGGTGCTCATGAGGTAATGTTAGGTTACCAGTGGGGGGGCAGTGTAATGGATGATCCTGAGTTGAAGAAGAAGTTCAAGGAAGTTGATGAGAAAATTGGCAAAAACGATTCTGATATCGATTCTTTAGGTAACGAAATCAATAAGAATCGTAAGGACATCGATGAGAACAAAGACAATATTGATGATAACGATGATGAGTTAGAAGAATTGAAAGACAAGATTAAAACATTTGATCAGTTTGTCGAAGACTTCAAGAATGGTAAAATCAAGCCAGGCTCAAACAACGTTTACACATTCAATAACGTTTACTTCGAAACTAATAAGTGGGATATCCGTACAGATGCTCGTACTGAGTTGGATAACCTAAATGAAGTATTGAAGACGAATCCTAACCTGAAGATTGAGGTTGCTGGTCACGCTGATCAGAGAGGATCTGCATCTTACAACAAGTGGTTGTCGAACAAGCGATCTAACGCAGTTCGTGATTACTTGATCAAGAATGGTGTAAGTCCATCTCAACTTGAAGTAAAAGGATACGGTGAGGATAGCTCTTTCCCTACACTTGATGAAAACCGTCGCGTAGAGTTTAAGATTATCTCGCAATAAGAACTTGTCAATTCTAAAAAAAAAGGGAGCCTTTGTGCTCCCTTTTTTATTTTAGTTTGTTTACACCATATGAGATTAGTTTTAAGGTTACTCAGTTTGTCAACTGCCGGATTAATGTTGCTAGGTTGTGGCAGTCAAGGACGAAAAATTTCACAAGAAGAAAAGTTAACTATGGAATCAAGTATCTATGACGTAAGCCTAAAATCGCTAAATGAGGCTGAAACAATCGATTTAAGCGCTTTTAAAGGGAAATATATACTCATTGTTAATGTAGCTAGTAAATGCGGCTATACGCCTCAATATGAAGGTTTGCAAGCCCTATACGAGCAGTACAGTGATAAGCTTGAAATAATTGGAGCTCCTTGTAATCAATTCGGTTTTCAAGAACCTGGGGATAGCTCTGAAATCGCAACCTTTTGTAGCGTGAACTACGGCGTGTCGTTTCCAATAGTCGAAAAACTGGATGTAAAAGGGGAGAACCAACACCCCTTGTACACTTGGTTAACAAACAAAGACTACAACGAGAAAGACAATTACTCTGTTTCTTGGAACTTCAATAAGTTCTTGGTTTCTCCGGAAGGCAAATTAATTGCTTACTTCCCGTCGAAAACGAAGCCGCAAAGTGAAGAAATCACTTCTCTGATTAAGTAGGACGCTTTATTCTTCTACTCGGGTCCAGGTAGATGTTCTACCCAACCAAGTCATTCCAGCGATATAACCGCGCAAGTACAACGTGTTTTTATCACCGTTTTCGAATTTGAGGTACCCGTCATAGGTTTTACCGTTACGTGGGTCATAAACCGTACCATTTTCCCAACGGTCATCATCTTCGTCGTATTCAAAGTACTTAAGGAACACCAAACCAATACGTTCGCGGTCTCTTAAATCTTCGTTGGGATTGTTAACATCCTTCTTCGGAGAACCATCTGGATTGTCCGGCTCCGCCATCCAAACGGTTTTCCCGGAGTACTTGCCGTTTTTAGCCAAGAATATTTTCACTTTGGCATCTTTCTCGGCAGTCCAATAAATTCCCGTTATGTCATTGGGTTTAAAGCTCTTAATTGATTGGTCTGATTTAAATCCGCTAACGAGCAGGATGAATAATGTTGCTATTGAGTAAATGCGAAAGTGTTTCATAACGAGTTTTCTGTATTTGCTGAACGTAAAAATACGCAATTCTGTTTTCGTTTGGCAAACCTAACTTTGACCCATGCTTTCAAAAATTCTTGCATGCGCGGTCTATGGTATCGACACTCACCCGATAACGGTAGAGGTGAATGTGGGTGGTGGAAGTAAAACTCATGTAGTAGGCTTGCCGGACAATGCAGTGAAGGAAAGCATCTTACGCGTGAATACTGCCTTTGCGAATAATGGATATTCAATACCACGGAATGGGGTTATTATCAATCTGGCGCCCGCAGATGTAAAGAAGGAAGGTAGTGCGTATGACTTACCCATAGCTGTAGGATTACTGCAGTCTTCAGGTCAATTGCGATCCGATGAACTGGACAAGACCATGATCATGGGAGAACTGGGTTTGGATGGAAGTGTTAAACCCATTCGAGGATGTTTGCCAATTGCGATTCAAGCCAGAGCACTGGGCGTCCAACGATTGATAGTACCAAAAGAGAATGGACGAGAGGCCGCAATCGTGAAGGATGTGGACGTCTATGGGGTTGAAAACATAAATGAAGTTGTGCGTTTGTTGGAAGGGGAGTCGGAATTGGTCCCGGTTTTTGTTGATCCACGGCAAGAATTTCAAGAGCAGTATGCGTATATTGATTTTGACTTTGCGGATGTTAAAGGACAGCACAACATCAAACGGAGCTTGGAAATAGCTGCAGCTGGTGGACATAATGTTATCATGATTGGTCCTCCAGGTGCAGGTAAAACTATGTTAGCCAAACGTCTGCCGTCAATCCTTCCTCCACTAACGCTCCATGAAGCACTGGAGACCACTAAGATTCATTCCGTTGCAGGAAAGCTAGGCAAGAATGCTTCGCTGTTGGCGCATAGACCATTCCGGAATCCACATCACACGATCAGCGATGTTGCTCTAGTAGGTGGAGGAAATAACCCGCAGCCGGGTGAAATATCGCTTGCGCATAATGGGGTGCTATTCCTTGATGAACTGCCTGAGTTTAAACGTACTGTGTTGGAAGTGATGCGTCAACCTTTGGAAGAACGAAAAGTCACCATCTCTAGAGCCAGGTTTACGGTAGACTATCCGGCGTCGTTTATGTTGGTAAGCTCAATGAATCCGTGTCCATGTGGGTATTACAATCATCCGGAGAAAGACTGTGTTTGTGCTCCCGGCGTGGTTCAGAAATATATGTCTCGAATCTCGGGACCGTTGTTAGATCGTATCGATTTACACGTCGAGGTAACGCCCGTAGAATATGATAAGCTAACGGCAAAAGAGGAGGGAGAGTCCAGCGAGGATATCCGCGCTAGGGTTATCAAAGCCCGTGAAGTCCAATCTCAGCGTTATAAGGATTCTGACGTAAGTGCGAATGCTTTGATGACGGCCAAACAAATCCAAGAACACTGTCAGTTAGATACCACCGGTAACTTGTTATTGAAGAACGCTATGAAGAAGTTGAATTTGTCAGCGCGTGCCTACGATCGCATTTTGAAAGTAGCCCGAACTATTGCCGATCTTGCGAATAGCGATGCAATTGCAATGGAGCATATCGCCGAGGCAATTCAATACAGGAGTTTAGACAGAGAAAGCTGGTAGGATGTCAACCTTTCGTTTCAAACAATTCTCGATACAGCAACAAAATGCAGCCATGAAAATTGGCACAGACGGAGTATTGCTCGGTGGATGGATAACTCATCAAGTTAAGTCGGCCGAACGGATATTAGACATCGGAACGGGAACCGGACTAATAGCGCTAATGTTAGCCCAAAACTACAACGAAGCCCAAGTTGATGCTGTAGAACGATCTAATTCAGCGTGCTTGGATGCATCTGTTAATTTCTCTAATTCGCCTTTCTCAAGTCGCTTGACACTCCATGAAACTGATATCTCAGACTTTCAATCCCTTGGTTCGTTCGACTTGATCGTTTCTAACCCACCGTACTTTCAGAACTCTTTACATGCGGCAACGCAAGACCGAACCGACGCGCGTCATCAATCGGGTTTGACTTTAGCTGATTTGCTCAAGAAAGCCTCTTCGCTGTCATCAAGTGACGGATTGTTGGGCTTAATTCTTCCACACGACTTGCTGGCGAATTGTCTTACCTTAGGTAAAGAAGTAGGTTGGAATGCTAAACATATATGTCATGTTCGCGGAAGAAACGACCGACCGATAAAGCGAAATCTAATCCTCTTTTCAAAGCTTCAATATGAACCCGAATATTCGGAACTGATTATTGAGCTATCAAGACACGTTTACACCGATGAATATATTGAACTCACTCGGGAGTATTATCTGAAGATGTAGTAGAAATCGTATCGTATTTCGACCAATCAATCTTATTCATGAATGAACGTTCCAAACGTGTCCACTCGCTTTCCGGTCGCCACCGTCCTCGGCCATACGCGTATCGTGCCTTTCGCCAAGACTGATACATCTCATAATTCTGTCTCAGGTAATAGATACCAATAATGAGATAGTTCCTGCGCGTCTTGCCTCCACTCAAATTCAACTGTTTATAAAAGACATTAAAGGTTCGATCGATTACCTGAAGATCACCGTCTTTAATCACGTAGTCCATGTCGTAAATATTGAGCCACCTACTCTCATTCATCCCAATCTCATAAACCAATTCCGGAGGGACTTTAAATTCGAGAGCAAGCGAATCTGCGATATCGAGTATGCTCTTGTAGTAGACCAATACAAAACTTGTATCGAAACATTGGTTGGACGAAATGGCAATAGAATCGTGAATAGATGAGTCGCAATCGCACGGAACAACTTCAATCTGGAATTTTGCTTTCCGACCATTCTGTAGTACCGTGTCCTGACTTTGGGCTCGGACTCCAATCGCCAACAACATGCAACATATGACAGCTACAACACGCATTGCCACAAACATACATCGCCAGATTTAAATCTTGATGAACGGAAACGGCCGAGTCCCTTCTTCATTAGTTACACGAAGAATGTAATAGCCGTGCGTCACACCTGTTAACATTAGATTTTGATAAAGTGCAGAACCCGACTCAACATCTTGTTCAAGGACCATTCTGCCAAGACGGTCGAACACCTCTAATTTGGTTATGGTCTCGTCTTTAGAATAAACGGTGAGTTGATTATTTGCCGGATTTGGGAATATTACAACGTCGCGGTCCATACTATCCGTTTGGACGATTTGGTGTGTCGCCAGCACCCAAAGGTTGGGGTCGAAATCAATAGAGTCAACAGCAAAACCGACCTGTATCGTTGTACTGTAAACGTTCGAAGTCGGGTTAACAATAAACAGCTTAGACTCCTCATCATTCCGGAATCGTAATTCAAATGGCATCTCAAAAAAGTCTGTGGTGCCATTTGTTGTCTGCGTGATTTGAAGTCTCACATTCTGGCCTTGTTGCTCCCATTTAATATCGTAATGTGGGTGGCCGGTTCCGTAAAACCAGTCTTCAAAAAACTCCGTAAAGTCTTTTCTAGAGGTGGACTCTAAATGAAATTTTAAATCGTCTGTTCGAGCAAATCCATGATTTAGACTTGGGTCTTCCAAATAGTTGCGCAAGGCTTTGAAGAACAGGGAATCACCCATTTGCCAATGAAGCATTCTCAAGAGCTGAGCTCCTTTGTTGTAGGTCAAATGAGAACTGAATAATCTAGGAATATCCAGCGTGTCTTCTACATACACCGCTAGCCCATTTTCTCTCATGGCTCTATCCTGACTGGCGCGTTGGACGTATTCCCATGTTTCACGATCTTGAAGTGCTTCTCGAGCAACCAATGTAAAGTATGTGGCAAACCCTTCGTTAAGCCATAGGTCGGTCCAGCTGGCGCAGGTCACTTGATTGCCAAACCATTGATGAGCAAGTTCGTGTGCGATCAATCCAAAACTCCAACTGCCCATTGAGCTCATGGTTTGATGCTCCATACCGCCACCACGAAGAAACTCGGCATGACCATATTTTTCATTGATAAAAGGGTATTCCCCAACCAACGAGTCAAACAACTGCATGATAGGAATCGTGGCTTTTACCGGTTGCTCCATAAATGGCTTGCTTTCCGGGAATACGTAGTTCAAGATAGGTAGTTTGTTCCCGTTGGAGAAGTACACAGTATCAGTAAACTCAACGTAATCGGTCACAGCTGTTGCGATCAGATAGGTCGACACCGGGTAGCGGTGCTTCCACTGGAAAGCCACCATGGTATCTTCAACCGTTTTGGTGCTTTGCAACAAACCCTGCCCAGCGGCTTTGTATCCAACCGGTACGGTAATGGTCATGTCAAGCGAGTCGATCTTATCGTACAATCCTTGTTTGCATGGCCACCAATCTCTGGCGCCGTACGGCTGACTCAGTGTCCAAACAATTGGAGTAGAGCTTTGAGCTCGCCCGGTTTCACGTGTGTAAGCTCGTGATGTGTGACGGGTAGGATTGCCGTGATAAAAAATCTCGAGAGAGTCAACTTCGTTGGCCATAAATAGACCAACCGATTTTTCAATCCTCAGGATGTTGTCCTGATGAGTCCAAGTCAGCGTTTCGGTCTGATGTTTTACTGAGTCGACAACCAGAGTGTCCGACAAATCAAACGAGACCCGACTGATATCGGTGAACGGTTTGAATTGAGTGACAACACTACCCGACATATCCTGAGTTCGCGGGTCGATGCGCAATTTCAAGTGATGATAAACTACATCGTAGTCAATTCCGGCATCCGACTTTTTACCCATAGGTTGTTTCGGGAAGGTCTGCTTATCCCACAGTCCATCTGCCGATACTTGGCCATAGGCAGCAAGAGTACTCAATAGATAAAGAATTGAAACCAGTTGTCGCATCACTTGCAATAACGCTAAAAATGAGATTTCGTTCGACAGACAACGGTAATTTCTCATCAATACTTTAGTGATTCGTGGTTACGTCTTTCAAAATCGAACTCGTTAAAAGTTTCGTACTTTTACCTTCCAAATCCTAAAACAATGAAACGATTTACCTTGGTGCTTGGCATCTCTCTGTTGATGTCGACCGCCGCAGTGGCTCAGCTTACCCAGACCATAACAGGTCGTGTAATTGATGCCGATTCAAAAGAAGGGCTAGCAGCTGCAACTGTATTGGTTGAGTCCGCAGAAGGCCTCGGAGCTACAACCGATGAGATGGGCTATTACGTGATTAACGAAGTTCCTATCGGTCGCCATACCATCTCGGCCGAATACGTGGGTTATGAGCCGGTAGTGCGCAACAACATCATGGTAACCAGTGGTAAAGAGGTGAACCTTGATATCGATATGGTTGAGAAGGCCAACATGATGGGCGCTGCGGTAGTGCAACTCAAAAAGTCTAAGGTGCGGAGCAATAATGAAATGGTAACGGTGAGTGCCCGAAGTTTTGATGCGGAAGAAGCGGAGCGATATCCGGGTTCTAGACAAGATCCGGCGCGTATGGCGCAGAACTATGCCGGGGTAGCCGGTACAGATGATCAGCGAAACGACATTGTTGTGCGGGGAAACTCTCCCTTGGGTCTTTTGTGGCGTTTTGAAGGAGTGGATATATTCAATCCAAGTCATTTCGCTGTTGCCGGAACAACAGGCGGACCAATTAGCATGATTAACAATAAGCTAGTTGGAAGTTCGGATTTCATGACCAGTGCATTCCCGGCTGAGTACGGAAACGGTATCTCCGGTGTTTTTGATTTGAAATTTAGAAACGGGAATTACAACAAAGCAGAATACAGTGCACAGTTTGGTTTGTTCGGTACTGAGATTCAAGCGGAAGGGCCAATCAACAAGAAGAAAAAGTCATCCTACATATTCTCTTATCGATATGCAACCTTCGACATCTTTAGCGCCTTGAACATAGATCTCGGTACAGAGGCAGTGCCGAAGTATCAGGATTTAAACTTCAAACTTAACTTCCCTCAGAAGAAGGGCAATTTTGCCATATTTGGCTTAGGTGGTCTGTCGTCAATCGATATCGTGTTTAGCGACGATACGGTACCGTCGAAGGAGTTGTATGGCCAGAAAGACCGAGATCAATATTTCAGAACCAATATGGGTGTTGTTGGAGCAACTTGGAGTCGACAACTTGCCGGAAAGAAAACACTAGACGTTGTTGTAGCACATAACGTTCAGCAGATTCTTTCAGATCACAACAAGATTTTCCGCGACCCACTTGAGTACACCAGGGTAAACCTCGTGCCGGTTTCTCGAAGTGAAATGCTTCACGGAAAAACCACAGTTCATGCCTCACTAACCAAGAAATTTAGCGCGCGAAGCACGCTCAAAGGAGGTCTTATTGTCGATGGATACTTTATCAACTACTTGGATAGTGTCCAAGATGAACGAGACCTAACTAAACCGATGACGGAACTGCTAAATGCTCAAAACCGTCCGCTTATGGCTCGCGCATATGGAAGTTGGAAATATCGAATTACTTCAATGCTTACGTTGAATGCCGGTTTGCACGCCATGCATTTTACCCAAAGCAATTCAAACCTAATCGAACCGAGAGTTGGAATTCGATGGAGACGCAGCGCAAACGAAACATTTGGTGCCGGATATGGTATGCACAGTCAAATTCAACCACTGTACGTATACAATACCTTGTTCACCGATAGCGTGAGTAAAACGTACGACGCACACAATGCAGAATTAGGTCCAACGCGAAGTCACCACTTTGTGGTCTCATACCAACGTGTTGTAAAAAAGAATTTGAGGTTACGTGCCGAGGCGTATTATCAAACGCTGAACAATGTTCCGGTTGAAGTAGTTGCCAGCTCATTCTCTTTGTTAAACCAAGGGTCTGGTTTCGAACGTTTCTTCCCGGATGTGATGCAAAACACCGGAACTGGAGTAAACCAAGGAATCGAGCTAACGCTGGAAAAGTTCTTTACGAACAACTACTATTTCATGAGTACGGCATCGGTTTACGATTCCAAATACAAAGGCAGCGATGGTATTGAGCGGAATACCGATTTTAACGGCAACTTCATTGTGAATATGTTGGGTGGTTACGAACTCCGTTTCGGAGAAAAAGATAAAAACGCTTGGGTGTTTGGTACCAAGTATACGGTTGGTGGAGGCCGCAGATATTCACCTATCGATACCGCAGCTACACGTCTTGATGGAGCCAATGTTATCATAGTGGACTCGGAGCGAAACGAATTCCAGTACAGAAACTACAGCCGTTGGGACTTGAAACTGGGAGTCCGACTAAACACGAAAAAGGCAACACATGAGATCTCTATCGATGTTGCAAATGTTCTAGACACTAAAAACATTTTAAAAGAGAGCTATTTCGATGACCCTGAAAACCCGGGGTCTAAGATATTTGCGCTGGAATATCAATTAGGGCGATTACCTAATTTCTGGTACAAGATTAATTTCTAATGAAACAGACACTAGTCATTTTAACTCTAATTACCTTGCTCGGAACCAAGGCTCATGCGCAGTTCCTCTCGAAGTCTGATCTTACTCCGGATTCAACCACGTATCCGAATATTTATGTCAAGAAAATTCATACCGACGAACGCAGCAGTAGTTTCATCATTTGGGTGAAACAATCGGTACCACCACACAAACATGTTGAACACACCGAAGTAGTGACAGTATTGAGTGGAAAGGCAATTATGACATTAGGTGGTCAAACTCGAAAAATTAAAAAGGGAGATATCATACTTATCCCGTTGGGTACAGAACATTCAGTAATGACCAAGGGGCGGAAACCTCTGGTGGTTCTGTCTACTCAATCACCTGAGTTTAAAGGCAAGGATAGGATTTGGATAAAGCCACAAAGATGATAGCCGAAAACTTCATTCCGTTTGAATACGAGCAATTAGAGCCAAAGGATTCCCTTGAGCGCGTTAAATCGTTTTACAACGACATCAACAAGCGGCGAAGTTTGCGCATGTTTTCGGACAAAACTGTTGACAGGGAAGTAATCGAATATGTGATTAAGTCGGCAGGTACGGCCCCTTCAGGAGCCCACAAACAGCTTTGGACATTCTGTGCGGTAAGTAATCCCGAAATCAAGGCGAAAATCCGTGAGGCGGCAGAAAAAGAGGAATACGAAAACTACCATGGTCGCATGAGTGAGGACTGGCTCGAAGATCTTAAGGTCTTTGGTACAGATTGGCACAAACCATTTCTTGAAATAGCACCCTGGTTAATTATTGTCTTCCGAAAAACGTATGATCTCGAAGATGGCATAAAGTCTAAGAACTACTGCGTCCAAGAATCTGTTGGTCTTGCAGCCGGTATGTTACTTACGGCAATCCACCGAGCCGGCCTGGTTTCTCTCACACATACTCTAAGCCCAATGAATTTCTTGTCGAAAGTTCTAAACCGACCAGAGAATGAAAAACCGTTTCTGTTGATCCCGTTTGGCTATCCGGCAGATAATGCGGAAGTGCCGGATATTCAACGCAAACCGCTTGAGGATATTTCGGTTTTCTACGAATGATGCGATTCGAAGAGCAAACACCCATTCATCAAATTCAATCGACCTTGTTCCGCGAGTTTGATGTTGACTTGTCGCTCAAACGAGATGATTTGATACATCCGTTTATCTCCGGGAATAAGTGGAGAAAGCTCAAGTATAATCTGAGCGCGTTTGAGGAGTCTGGTTGCCGCGGTATAGCCACCTTCGGCGGTGCTTTTTCGAATCACTTAATTGCCACGGCGTGTCTTTGTGCAGGAGCCGCAATCAAATCAGTAGCCATTGTACGTGGCGATGAGCTCGGTCCGAAATCAAATTTTGTGTTAAGACTTTGCCACGAGTTCGGTATGGAGCTTCGATTTGTCACTCGAGCTGAATATCGAGATAAAAACAATCTCGCCGGTAAACTTGCAGATGACGGATACTTTGTAATTCCTGAAGGCGGGGATAACGACCTTGGTGTGAGAGGGTGTGCTGAGATTGTGCCGGATCACGGTGTTGATTTTAATCACATCGTTGTTTCGATAGGCACGGGTACAACGTTCAAGGGGATTTTAAGCTCGGTAGGAGAATCAACACATGTGCATGGTGTCGCTGCCATTCGTGGAGCTGAAACGATGACGGAATCTATTCGCAAAGGATTTGATTCATCAAATTGGACCGTACATAATCAATTTGCGGGTAAAGGATTTGGTAGCTTGGATGTAGACATCCTTCAGTTTGGTCGCAAACTTTGCGCTGAAACCGGGATTCTGTTTGATCCGATTTACACCGCCAGGATGATGTGGGCAATTCACCAATTACTCACGGCAGGCACAATTGACAGAGGGTCTAAAATTTTAGCAATTCATACAGGAGGAATGACCGGTCTGCTGAGCGAATCTTGGAAAAACACCATATGAAAAAAGCCCCCGATTTTGGAGGCTTCACTCAGTTTTGTTTATCTGCCCTGCTTATTCATGATCATGCCCTTCGTGCGGATCATGTTCTTCCGGAACATTCGGAATCACTTTTCCTTTTATGGTAATCAAATCCGGACTGAACTCGGAATTATAGGTAACTTTTAGCGTCTTCGTTTGAGGACCCATTTTGTGCGCTGAATTAAAGGATACGACGATCTCGCCTGTATCACTGGGAGCTATGCTGTCGTACGACCATTTAGGTGCGGTACAGCCACAAGGGGTTGAAACATGTCCAATGACTAGTGGAGCAGAACCGTCGTTCACAAATTTGAACACATGGGTTACTTTTTCACCTTGTCGAATGGTTCCAAAATCCCATTCGTTTTCTTCAAACTTGATTTTTGGAGTACCTACCGGAGTAAGGCTAATTACCTTCTTTTCCTCCGCAGGTTCTGTGTTTAAGTCCTGAGCACTTACTGCTGTGGTTGTAATCAGGAAAGCCAATAGTGTTGTGTAAATTGTTCTCATATACATTCTCGTTACCTAACAAGTTACTATAATGATGCCAAAAAAAACCCAGACTAAATAGCCTGGGTTTTATCAATTCTTATTGTTTGATTATTGTGGATTTGCTTGTACCGGTGATGGTGTTTCCGCCGGTGCGCTTTGTACAGTTCCACGGATGGTCAGGTACTGAGTTGCATCTCCTTCGCTTCCGTTGTACTTCACAGTAATCGTTTTTGTGAAGTTACCCGGACGACCTTTTGAGTTGTAAATCGCTGTGATTTCACCAGTTTGACCCGGTGCTACAGGTTCTTTTGTCCATTTTGGAGTTGTACAACCACAAGAGGCGCGAACAGAGTTCAACACCAATGGCTCATCGCCTTCGTTAGTAAACGTAAAGGTAATGGTAGCTTGTGTTCCTTCTTTGATTGTTCCGAAGTTGTGTTCAGTCTTCTCAAATTTAATCTTAGCTCCAGATCCTTCGCCGGTTGCTGTGGTCTCTTGAGCCGAAGTGAAAGCTACAAATCCTATAGCCATTAACAGAGTGACAAATGTTCGTTTCATAATGTTGTTCTTGTCGTGTTTTATTATAAGTATCAAAATTACTTGTTCGCCATATCTAAAACAAATGGCGTGCCATTATTGACATCTCATTTACTTGCGAAAGTTTGTCTTTCGCTTTTCTAAAAAGGCAGACGTACCTTCAACAAAATCCGTTGTCTGGAAGCACTCGCCAAATTTTGTAATCTCGGTCCTCATACCATCTGCGTCTTGATCGAAGAACGCATTTACACAAGCGATTGTTTCACCTATTGCTCGTGGCGACTTCTTCGCAACCTTTTGAATGATTGATGTGGCAAAAGAAATCAATTCATTTTGCTCGACTACATGATTAATCAACCCAAGGCTTTTAGCTTCGTCCGCTCCAACCATATCGGCTGTAGTTAGCAGTTCCATGGCTTTCCCTTTACCGATTAGTTGTACCATGCGCTGTGTGCCACCATAACCCGGAATTAATCCGAGATTCACTTCCGGTTGACCAAAACGGGCGTTCGGAGAAGCAACGCGTAAATGACAAGCCATTGCCAATTCACAGCCTCCGCCTAATGCAAAACCGTTGACAGCAGCAATAACTAGTTTTGGTGAGCGTTCTACCGTATTCATCACTTCATGTCCGTCGGCACTTAGTTTTTGACCTTCCGCAACGGAAAAGTTTTTAAACTCTGCGATATCCGCACCTGCGGCAAATGCTTTCTCCTCGCTACCGGTGATGATGATTCCGTGTACATCGTCATTCGAATTGCCGGCTTCAACTGCAGATTTAACTTCTTGCAACAGCTGAGCGTTCAGCGCATTCATTTTTTCTGGACGGTTGATCGTGATAATTTGTACATTAGCATCAACCGAGGTTGTTATGTATTGATATTGCATGGCTCCAATCATAAGGCGCAAAAATACGATGCTCTGGTTACTGAACAGACTAATCCTGCCGGTTGTTTACTTTTGCGGAAATGAGCAACACCAACTTAAACTTTGATGAATTTGATTTCCCTACACGGAAGGAATGGTTAGACAAGATCAATTCCGAACTGAAAGAAAAATCCATTGACGACTTGAATGCAGACTGGTACGGGATAGACGTCACTCCGTTCTTGGATCAAACGAATTCACCTGTCATCACAGGAGGGCCCCAAACGATGCCAAGTTCATGGAATTTGGTTGTTGATCATTTTGAGGACACTCCTGAGAACTTTTACAACGATGTAGAGTTTGTTGCATTCGATGCCCCGACAAAAGGGGGAGCGTGGTACAACCTGGGTGTTGCACCGGAGAGTTGTGAGAGCGCTGAAGCGGTTCTGAACCTGAAGCCATCTGTGTCAAATGCTCATTGGTTTGAGAACGCGAACGAACAATGTACCCCATTCTCAATCATCAACCCCAACGCCAACATTGTGGGTGAAGGAGAAATTAGATATTTCGTAGAGAAAGCGAAAGAGTTCAAGAACCTTGCAGAACAGCACAAACTGGTACGACCTATTCACGAATATGTCAATGTTGAGGTAACGCTAGGGACCAACTTCTTTTTTGAGTTGGCTCGTCTGAAGAGTTTACGCTTGGCGTTGGAAGCTGTCTTCGGAGGAAAATGTCCGTTAATCACGGCTAAGTGCAGTCCGCACAATGCAGCAGAACGCGATTACACCAATTTGCTCAGAACCACCACTAAAGCAATGTCTGCAATCCTTGGGGGTGCTGATTTGGTATACATCCAACGTTACGAACAAAAACCCTCTTTACAGAGCGTACGATGGGCCAGAAACATCGGTCACTTGCTCCGTTTTGAAAGCCATATAGATTGGGTGCGGGACACAACGCGTGGAAATTACTTGGTGAACTATCTATGCACTGCGCTGCTGGAAAACGTTGAAAACGTGATAAAAGAAGAGGTTTCGAAAACGACGTCAAACGAATCACCGGAAGGGATTCCAATTCGAAGCGAGTATTTCGTTAAAGACTTGCCAGACGCAGCAAAGTATGTATCCGGCTTGGCACCAAACTTACGAGGACCATATGGGTCTATGTATACCGCTCGACCATGGACCATCCGACAATATGCAGGTTTTAGTACCGCAGAAGAATCGAATGCTTTCTATCGTCGCAACCTGGCTGCCGGACAGAAAGGTTTGTCGGTTGCGTTTGACTTAGCAACGCACAGAGGATATGATTCCGATCACCCAAGAGTGAAGGGAGATGTGGGAATGGCCGGTGTAGCCATAGATTCGGTTGAAGATATGAAGATTTTGTTCGATGGAATTCCATTGGACAAAATGACTGTCTCGATGACAATGAACGGCGCTGTTTTGCCTATCATGGCATTTTACATCGTTGCAGCGAAGGAACAAGGCGTAAGTGCTGAACAACTCAGCGGAACAATCCAGAACGACATTCTAAAGGAGTTCATGGTGCGGAATACGTACATCTACCCACCGGATCAGTCTATGCGTATTGTGAGTGATATTTTCAAATACACTTCAGCTAATATGCCTCGATTTAACTCCATTAGTATAAGTGGCTACCACATGCAAGAAGCCGGAGCAAATGCGGCTATCGAATTAGCGTACACGCTCGCTGATGGATTGGAATATGTGCGCACCGGAATTGAAGCCGGTCTTGACGTGGATTCATTTGCACCGCGATTAAGCTTCTTTTGGGGGATAGGCATGAACTACTTCATGGAAGTGGCCAAACTGCGAGCAGGAAGATTGTTGTGGGCGAAGATTATCAAACAGTTTAATCCGCAGAATCCAAAGTCGATGGCGTTGAGAACCCATTGTCAAACCAGTGGTTGGAGTTTAACTGAGCAAGATCCATTCAACAACGTCGCTCGTACCTGTATTGAAGCTAAAGCAGCTGCGATGGGGGGAACTCAATCGCTGCACACAAATGCGTTAGATGAGGCCATAGCGTTACCCACTGATTTTTCAGCAAAGATTGCGCGCGATACACAAATTTACTTGCAGGAGGAAACCGGTTTAACCGATGTGGTTGACCCTTGGGCCGGAAGCTATTATGTTGAAACTCTTACACAGGAGCTGGCGGAGAAAGCCTGGGAATACATACAGGAAATCGAAGAACTCGGTGGAATGTCAAAAGCCATTGAAGCTGGAGTGCCTAAAATGCGTATTGAGGAATCTGCGGCTCGAAAGCAAGCGCGAATTGACAGTGGTTCCGATGTGATTGTGGGCGTAAATAAGTATCGAACCGATGAAAAAACGGAGGTAGATATACTGGAAATAAACAACGAAGAAGTACGCAACAATCAGATTAACCGAATAAATCAAATTCGCCAAGAACGCATTGAGCAAGCCGTTCAAAACAGCTTAAAAGAGCTTACTCAAATTGCGGAAACCGGCGACGGCAATTTGCTCGAAGCTTGTGTGAAAGCAGCTGAGTTGCGTGCAACGTTAGGAGAAATAAGTGCTTCGGTAGAAGAGGTCTTCGGTAGATACCAAGCGACACCAAGAGCCGTAAGTGGTGTATATTCGAGTGAGGTGAAAACAGATGAACACTTTCAACGCGCGGTAGAGGCGTCCGATGCTTTTGCCACTAAAAATGGTCGACGACCACGGATATTGGTAGCGAAGATGGGACAAGATGGTCACGATCGAGGTGCCAAGGTAATCGCGACTGGTTTTGCCGACATTGGCTTTGATGTAGACGTAGGGCCGTTATTCCAAACCCCAGAAGAAGTAGCTCGACAGGTGGTGGATAATGACGTGCACGTTTTGGGAATTTCAAGTTTAGCCGGAGGTCACAAGACGTTGGTGCCAGAAGTGGTTGAGGAATTGCGTCGTTTAAATATGGGTCATGTGATTGTGGTTGCCGGTGGTGTAATACCCGAACAAGATTACAGCTATCTCACGGAGAGGGGAGTCTCGTTTGTCTTTGGACCCGGGACTGTATTGAGCGAGGCTGCAATCGAAATATTGAAAGCCATTCCAGAAGAATAAAAATAATCGCATAAAAAAAGCCGACTCAATCGAGTCGGCTTTTTTGTGAGTATAAATTCGTTACGGTTTCTTAACTGTCATTCTCTTTGTTAGTTTTTCACCGTTCGACTCAAGTGTGTACAGATAAATACCTTCGGTGTAATCAGATACGTCGAGTGTGATAACGTTTGAAGTTACAACGCGTTCTTCAATTACTTTCCCTACAACGTTGTATACAGTTAGTGTGGCTTCACCAACAAAGCTTACTTCAATAAATGTTTTTCCGATAGCCGGGTTAGGGTAGTTCTGCCCTAATTTGATGGTGTTGCCTTCTGTATCCATCCAAGTGGAAACAGGCGCGCTGAACGACATCAAGCCCATGGAAATAAATAAAAGGAGTAAAGTTCTCTTCATAGCTATATCTTTCAAAGGTATGAATAATTATTGTGCCAATCCAATAATTAATTTGTCATAATCTATCATTGTGTATGTTAGTAATTCAACAA
>Ga0181568_10001994_pt1 | contig 18579 bp, 22 predicted proteins | sample 101ome_20_FD_133758 | JGI IMG/M metagenome (GOLD analysis project Ga0181568, IMG submission 133758) | Coastal salt marsh microbial communities from the Groves Creek Marsh, Skidaway Island, Georgia - 101404AT metaG (megahit assembly) | ecosystem: Environmental > Aquatic > Marine > Intertidal...
AATATCTCGTCACAGAGTGGAGCAAGTAGTGCAATAACTGCGATTGATGGTGCTTTGGAGAAAATCGCACAAGCACGAGCGGATCTTGGTGCGATTTCAAATCGTATGGACCACACAATAAACAACTTGAGTGATCTTAAGGTTAACATTTCAGCATCTCAGTCTCGCATTCAAGATGCCGACTTCGCGGCTGAAACTAGCAACCTAACAAAGACACAGATCCTTTCCCAGGCTGCTACTGCAATGCTGGCGCAAGCAAACGCGTCCAAGCAATCTGTCTTGAGCTTGCTGCAAGGATAAGTTAGCCAAGTACAGAGAAAGAGCCCCCTTGCTGCTGCTGGGGGCTCTTTTATTTTGTTTAAGATGTTCTAGAAATTTTTAGGGAAATCTTAGAGATTTTTAGGTCTTTCTTAGAGCTAAAACGGCACTTCTTAAAACTGATATTACTCTTGTCTGCTTGACGCCTTAGAGTTGTATGGAATTTTGAGTTGATTTTGTCATTTTGCTAAATCAAATACAAAAAATTACATTTTTTCGTATAAAATTTGCAGCCACGCCTTGAGTGTTTATCAGCTGCATTTATGTAAACCCAAAACAGGCTAAAAAATTCACTTACTACTCATGAACTCTATACTGACTTATTCAAGCTTAGCGCTCCTTGGATGTATTTGGATGCTGCTAGAGTTTGACATACTATTTTAGAAGCGCTGAGCTAATCGGTCCTCCAAATCGCTGCGTGATCTCTGCGGCATAGTGCTCATCGAGCGTAGCTCGCGATGTCAAGATTTTAGGCCCTCCTTCGCGCATCAACGCCATTGCTAGCTCTCGTTGCTGTGATCGAAGTGAAGCGGTGCCTGCGCGCACCCTCACGTCAAATGGTTGTCCTCGAGGAGGAGAATTATACCAACTCGATGTCGCTGCATCGCTACGCGCTAGCACTTCTCTAACAATGTCATGAATGGGACGAGCACGAACTATCTGCGAGAACAGAGGCGCAGGGGCGCCTCGGGAGTGCAGTGAAAAAGACAGGGTGCGGCCGTCAAAACGCTCTAGTTCTTGCAAATCATCCACAATGGCACGCAGATCTTGCTGTCCTTTGATATCAACTGTCGCCTTTATTATAATGCTCATTCAATGTTCCTCTCTTAATTTGATCTTAAAATTGATTTATTCTAGCCCAGCGCCTGGACGACTGACCAAATGTTTTAAATGCGCTTTGCTGGATTGCAGAACTTGTCAGCTACACGAGCGTAGTCATAGTTGCGCGCGCGTTGGCGCGCTGCATATCGCTTAGATGTGATTGAATTGACGATTTGGAGAAAGGAAATCTCCTGCTCGTCTAAGGTATCACCACAGTCGCTGCGATGTTTGATAGCATACCAATGAGATTTATAACTTTCTGGAATGCCTGGTGCATATGTTCCAGAGATTAATGCTCTGGCTCTAAGCTTATCGTCTATTTGATAGTTCATTCTAATTCCCTTTTTGATTAATTGTTTGCGGGAATTACAAGGAATGCCTCATGCAGATACATTGAGATCAACCCTCTGGCTAATGTCAGAGTTTGAACTATCACGTTAATGGATTTTGTTTTGTAAGGTGGCCAATCGCCTGAAATTAAAAGTTCATCAAAAGTAAATCACCTATCCCTAACAATCATGACGAGCAATTTTTGTTGTGGAAAGAAACGACCATATGTGTCTCCAGTCATAAAGTTTACTGACCAAAAATTTTTAGGGGAAATCCAATTTTTTTGCCCAGTCCAATAAGGCTCACTTTGCGTTCCCGGAAAATAGCGCAGATCGATTTTGGGTGCATCACATTGCTTGCAAATTAAAGATTCTAACTCTGCGCGTGTTGGAAGGCGCCAATCACCTCCAAGCTGTTCGTTTGCTTGCTCTATCGCGATAGAAATTTCATCGTGATTCAGTTTAACTGCATTTCCATCACACTTTTCTGTATCCAAGTTAAATGACTGCCCAAGAGTGCAACGAAACCATTCAATCTTGTTCTCAAAGTCTAGGACTCTTAAGCCCTCAGGATAAAATTGAGCTGAGCTTTGAGATGGAAATGAAAAAAACAGCAAAATTGAAAATATACGCCACATTATAGTATATTACCTCCAAGTGATGAAGTTTCGTTGCAATTATTGTACCTAAAAAGAGAACATGAGAACATTTTTTTCTTTTGGTATGAAAATTGAATGAACAACCTACTTTTTGGAGGAAATTAAATGGATCTGGCTTCTCTTATAGGTCTAATCGGCGCAATTGCAATGATTGTCGGCGCTATGATTTCAGGTGGCGGCGTTGGGCCATTCATTGATGTCCCATCTATTTTGATCGTTTTTGGCGGCACCTTTTTTGCAGCCATGTATACCGCACCACTGCCAGTTTATTTGGGTAGCTTCGGCGCAATGGCAAAAGCTTTTTTACCGCCTGTGAAAAAACAGGATGAAATGATTTTGAAGATCGCGGAACTTGCTGCAGTTGCTCGAAAAGATGGGATGATGGCTCTTGAAGGGCAAGCTGTCCCTGACAAATTTTTTGAAAAAGGTCTTCAAATGCTTGTTGACGGTGCCGATGAAAAAAAGCTTACGCAAGTGCTTGAGGTAGAGATTGGCGCAATGAAAGTTCGACATGAGGCGATGCAAGGTTGTATCAAAGCATGGATTGATTTGGCACCAGCGATGGGGATGATTGGTACTCTCGTTGGCCTAGTTTTAATGTTGGGAAATATGGCTGATCCAAAAGCAATTGGCCCCGCGATGGCAGTGGCCTTGTTAACTACCCTTTATGGAGCTTTCATCGCAAACGTTCTATTCGCGCCGATGTTAACAAAAATGGAATATTACACAGCTTATGAAGTAACATATAGGGAAATTGTAATACTTGGTTTGCGGGGTATTGCGCAAGGTGAAAGCCCCCGCAACATCCAAGACATTTTGGCGGCCAATTTGAAGCCAAAAGATCAAGCAAAGCTAGAGGCTGCGTAAGATGGCAGAAAACGAAGAGGCAGAAGAAAAAAAACAAAAAGATTGTCCTAAGTGCCCACCCGTTGGTGCGCCTGCTTGGATGGCAACATTTGCTGACATGGCAACGCTTCTGATGGCATTCTTCGTACTTATTTTATCATTTGCCGAATTTAATACACCTAAATTTAAACAAATCTCTGGTTCATTAAAAAATGCGTTTGGTGTCCAAAAAATCATTCCAGTAGTTGAGCAGCCCAAAGGCACGACCATAATTGAAATGAACTTCAGCCCATCACCAGCCCCGTCTGTGACAGAAGAGATGACACAGCAGACTACGCAACAAGAGCAGCGTGAAGTTGAAGTCAAATCTAAAGATAACGATGCAGATAAGGGGAATGATCTTGACAATGGCGGAACTCAAAAAGACAGCCAAGTAGATGACCCTGGGGCGGATCCGACACAGAATATGACGGCTACACAACTTGCTGACGCGTTGAAAGACGCTATCGCGGATGGAAAAGTTGAGCTTCAATCCGATGGTGAACAAGTAACCATTAATTTTCCGAGAAATGAGAATACTGAGCAAGATCTACCATCTTTGATACAAGAAACTTTGACTGCTATCGAAGCAGTATCAGCATCTTCCGGCGAGTCAGAAGGAGTGCTTTTTGGCGGTATAGAGGAGCAATTGAAGGAGCTGTTCTCTAAAATATCAGAACAAGAAAACGAGATTAAAGAACTAGAAAATTTAGCATCAGGCGCTGGTGACCAAGGCGACGAAGATAAAAAAGCTAAGGCGTCAACCGCAAAAGACTTACTTGAAATTGCCTTGAGGCAAGAAATTGAGGACGGACTTGTCGAGGTGGAGCGCCGCGATGGCAAAGTCTTTATAACCGTAGGTTCCGGTGGAGCATTTCCTTCAGGAACAGCCGATTTAACATCTCAAGCTCAAGAAATAATTCAGCGCATTTCATTTAATGCTTTAACCAGTTCAAGTAAAATAACAGTTACTGGGCATACAGATAATGTTCCAATTGGTGGTGGCCTCTATCGTGACAATTGGGACTTGGCGGCCGCACGCGCTGCAAGTGTTGTTCAGGCAGTACAAAATACGGGTATGATTGCTGCTTCTAACTTACAGGCTGTCAGCAAAGGAGAGAATGATCCCGTTGACACAAATGATACTCCAGAGGGCCGTGAGCGTAATAGGCGCATTGAAATTGAGATTGATTACTAAAATATCCGTGTATTTGGTCGATCTAGTAAATGAGGTGAAGCATGGCTGTTGATTATCTTAGTGTACTAAATTCATCGGGATCCGGTCTCAATGTGACGCAAATCGTCGATAGTCTTGTCGCAGCTGAAATACAGCCGCAACGAGACTTAATTTCTAAGTCCCAAGACAAAACAGAGCTGGAAATTTCCGAATTGGCGACAATGAAATCTAATTTAAACAGCTTTAAAAATCTGCTCAATGGCTTATCATTTAATGAAGTTTTTAGAATAGAGACAGGCTCTGAGATCGCATTTGAAATTACACAGTCGGCAAATTTGAACGAGGCAGTTGAATTCGATGCTAACTTAAAAATTAACCAAATTGCGCAACGGCAAACATTAGCTTTTTCTGGATATACATCAGAAACTGAGGCAATTGGGGATATCTCACTTACCATTTCTTTTGGAGAATTAAGTAGCGCAAACGTTTTCACTGCCGATTCAGCTCGTTCTAATCAACAAGTTACATTAACCGGCAGTAATTTGTCAGAGCTTGCTTTGGCTCTTAGTGCATTAGACGGTGTTGACGCGGAAGTAGTAAAAATCTCTGAGGGAAATTTTGCCCTAGCGGTCTACTCCGATTTTGGTCAACAAAATGCACTTTCTATTTCAAGCAATATTCCCAATATCAATGCGGCTAGCCAATCTGACTATAATTTACGGCAAACCGTCGCTGCACAAGATTCCATAATCGAACTTAATGGCATTACTATCAATCGTGCGACTAACACACTTAAGGATGTTATAGATGGCGTCACAATTAGTCTAAATGAGATAACAGGAACGAGCACTTCAATATCAGGTAAGTTTTCAGCAGATCTGGCTAAAGAAAAATTTTCTGAATTCGTAAGTTACATAAACGAAACAAAGCAATACCTATCAAACCTTACCAAGCGCGATACTAACGGCTCAGGGAATAATGTATTTGCAGCCGATGCAAACATTAAGAGCATACTTTCTCAATTTAATAGTTTAACACGAAGCCCGATAAGCGGGTTTGGAACAAATGATTACTATTTTTCTGAGCTTGGGGTAATGACCAACAGAGACGGCACTTTAGCTTTGGACGAAGAAAAATTTAACAATTTTTTTGATAATAACCGATCTCAATTTGTTGGTATTTCAAATAGTCAGATCCACTCAAGTGACCTAAATTTAGGCGTACAAGTCTCAAATATGGCAAACCAAAAAGCAGGTAATTTTGAATTTCTTTATGATCCAGAAACTCAGAAAGCTACTTTATCTGGGCAAGAACTAACATCCAGTGTCATAGGTGATAAAACAATTTTTCGAACTGATTTAAATGGTTTTGAAACTTTTTCAATTTCTGTGGATAGTGATAAAATTCCTCAAATTGCACAAATTGATGTTGGAGTATCGGCATCTCAAAAATTTATTAAATTAATTGATGACTTTTTTGCCAACGATGGAGAGATCGTTCGAAAAGAACAAAACCTGGACACACTGTTAACGAGATATCAAGACGATTTAAGTGGTCTAGACGATAGAGAGATTTCTGTAAGAAGTAGATATCTCGATCAATTTACTGTCATGGAACAGATTGTTACAAAACTGAAATCTACCGGCGATTACATAACGACGATGATGGATGCCTGGAATAAGCAAGATAATTAATCAGTTACAATCCCATATTTTTTTATTTTTTCGATTAATGTGGTCCGTCGCAGCATTAATTTATCTGCTGCTTTTGCGATTTGACCCTCTTGATTTTTTATCGCTGCCTCAATCAACACAACCTCGATCTCGCTTAATAAACGTCTAATATTTGTTTCAGGATAATGTTCAAACCAATTGCGAAAATCTTCTGCTGTAGGCGGTCTCGAGTTTTCGGCATCATCGACGTTTATAATTTCTTTTAAATCATCCAATTCATCCCAAGCATCCAAATTTTCTTGCTTCATATTTATTTCTGGCACTTGAAGCCTCAACAAATTTTGCGTGACATGCTCTCCTGTTATTACAGTGCCTGGGAATAGCACCGCTGCACGCAATAATATATTTTTTAACTCGCGTATATTCCCCGGCCAACTATAGTTTGACATTGCGCGGATTGCATCCTTAGTAAACTTTGGTTTCGTAGATGCTCCTTTTGCAGCAGGCATTAGGGCTTCTATAAGTACGGAAATATCTTCTGTGCGCTCGCGCAATGCCGGTACAGCAATAGGAAAGACATTTAGCCGATACATCAAATCAGCCCGAAAGGAGCCTTGGTCAGCCATTTTTTCCAAATTTCTATGAGTGGCGCAGATAACACGAACGTTGACATGTATCGTATCTCTACCACCAATTCTTTGTACCTGTTGGCTCTCCAAAACTCTCAATAGCTTTGATTGTAAGTCTAGAGACATATCTCCAATTTCATCAAGAAATAGCGTTCCATTTGATGCTTGTTCAAATCTCCCCTCTCGACGGCGATCTGCACCAGTAAAAGCCCCCTTTTCATAACCAAATAGTTCAGATTCGAGTAAGTCCTTAGGGATAGCAGCACAGTTTATGGCCACAAACTCTCCCCTGCGCTCAGATAAGGCATGCACGGCTTCTGCGACTAATTCTTTGCCCGCACCTGTGGCACCTTGTATCATGACCGAACCATCAGATGGTGCTACCAATTGAATTAAGTGTTTTAATTGTTTTGTCGATTCTGACGTCCCAACAATTTTATCCAAAGCCAGATCTGTCAATTTTTTGTATCCTTTAGGCATCATTTACGTGTCAATTTACTGACATCTTATTAAAAAAAGACGTAGAAATATATAAAAATTTTCTGTAAAAATAATCGGGTTAGATTAAGGAACGTCACCGTGACAAGCTCAAACAGTCGTGCACTAGTACCAGCATCTTCCAGGACGTTAGTTATTGGAAAGAAGGTTGGCTCCACTGTTAATTTTAGCTTAGTAGATGAAGATGTGAATTTACTAAACCGTGCCGAAGTGAAGGAGAAACTACCTGATATATTAGGTCGGGTTTTGGCGAGATCTTGGCTCGATAAAGACTTTATGGAGCAGTTCAAGTCTGAGCCTCTTGATGTTTTACGGGCGGCAGGAGTGCATTTACCAGAAACAATTCACATAGAATTTCAAAAGGCAAACTCTGATCGCCCAAAGGTTGTAGTTTATGAACAACAAGAAAATTCTAAGTTAAAATTACGTGTTTTTTATTTGCAGCTTGTTATGGTGGCAGGTAGATGATTGGGTCGATCAAACATTATGCTTTATTGGTCAGAGTATTATTTCTCCTATTTCTGGCCACACCAATCCTAGCCAACGATGATATTAATACTGACGGCTTTAGTGAAGCCGCAGGCGCGTTTAAAGATGGAAGATTTGTGGAATCTACATCTCTTTTTAAAGTACTGGCGGAGGCTGGCAATGCTACAGCGCAATATAACTATGCAGCACTTCTACATGCAGGCTTGGGAGCGCCGGTAGACTTTGAAGAAGCATGGTTTTGGGCCTGGCGTGCTCGGTTAGGTGGGATTTCAAAGGCCGTCGATCTTACAAATAAAATAAAGTCTGAAGTTTCTCAAGAACGAGAAAATGGGCTCGTCGAGAGATTAAACCAGCAATATGAAAAATTGGCATATGATGGAGATCTGAGCTCAATGTCATATGTCGCTATTGTAAATTTTGAGGCATTGACCGAGCCTAATTGCAAGAAAAGCTACGTTTGGGCCTTAGTTGCTCAGGCGTTCGGGCGAACTGATGTACAAGATATTATCTCTGATTGTAGCGATGTGCTTGAGGGCGATGAGAAAATTTCATACCAAAAAGACGCAAAAGACCTTTTTGATAAAATAAAAAAATAGTGCCTTAATGCGACCGGTTGAATTTTGTGATTTCTTCAACAACTTCTGCGTTTAGTTGTAAAATTTTCACTATTTGATCGTTTTCATAGCCTGCGCGTGCATATTCAACTGCTGCTGAGATTTTGTCATGCTCGCTATTTTCCGTCGCCATAACAGTTGCACTGTCCACATTAGGTTGGCAATTCTTTGGAAGCATTTTTATATTCACGACTATGTCATCCAATGTCTGCATGATGTTATTTTCGAACAACAAAAGGGCATCCACAAAACCTTTGTCGAGTTTCGTCACAACCTCTTTAACCTGTGATGCAGTTGCAAGATTACAGAGCTTGGCTTCTAGAGCTTTTATTTTTTTATTTGCGCGTGTTACTTGAAAGGTTAATGCTAATACAATCAGAGTGTAAACGATAAAGCTTAAAGCGATTAGTGCCTGCAGCGAGTTGTCAAAATTTGGCATGAAAGCTCCTCCATAAATCGAGAAAGCAATTTTCATGCCAAATTTTAGGTTTTCATCTCAATGTAGCTGTTCATCAATTCTTCGGCGACTGCGTCAAGATTTACGGGATATTCACCCCGCTTTATGGCCGCCTTAATCCGATTTACCGCCTCCAAATCAATTGGAGGTTGGCGTGTCATTTCGGAAACTACTTCTTTAGATGCCAAGCTATCTACGCCATCACCTATCGGCGATACTGTAGCAGTACGGCCAGATACCACATTCTTTGACGATGCTGGCTGCTGATTTAGAGCCATCCTTGCTGAGTTGTTTACGCTATCGACCATTTTACTGTCTCCTATTGCATCATTAAACGACGCAAAGTCAGTTCATTTTAGTCAAAACTAACACATTTTTTTTCGAAATTACGATCCCAGACACGATTTGGCCAGACTTTGCATTCCTGATACTAATCCTATCATTTTTTTGCCCAGATTCAAGTGCAATGCCATCTGTTTCAACGTTTATACGCCCTATTTTATTCTGCAGCACGACAGGTTGATCTTTTTCAATCAACCATATTTCAGAAACGTGTTGCGGTTTGATTTTCTGATTTCGATAGATCGTTCTTTTTGCTTTACGTCCGACAACATCTTCCAGTTGCGAGAAAAAAAGAAAGTTGCTTTTTCCATCAGCATCAATGACCTCTAAATCTTCAATCGTGATTACACTGCCTTTTTTTATAGGCGATTTAGCTATCACAATTTTTTCTGAGGTGATGGCTTGTGTATTTTTCTCACTTACGATTTTTGAGCGTATCAATATATGCCATGGATTGTCTTTTGCATGGCATTGGAAAATAAGTATGCTTAGATCATCATCTGACTTGGGAGTTACCGTGGTTTTTCCTGTACATGCATAATATGCACGATTTGCACTTATCATCACATCAAGATTTACTCCTGCGGCTAATGCCCATTGATTGACAATATTTTTAATATCTTGTCCTCGCAAAACTTGCTGAGCGTTGCTTGCAGTTGAGACGAAGGCGGATACTAAAAAAAGAAATATGGTATATCTCATTGTAGTAAATAAACGATCTCACCATCAAAACTTGATTGTTCTATCGTTCCCTCTAGGGCTTGAAGTGTTGCTTGTTTAGCGTCAAGTGTTTTCACCACAAAACCAGTTGGTTGGCCATTCTGTGGTAGAAATATGCTATCTTTTTGTACTCCGTGATCGCTTCCCAAATTAATGTTGAAATATTTCCCTGACTGTCTGAGCTTTGCAGATTTGGGCGAGCATACAGCAAGCTCAATGCTTTTTTCTAGAGAGACTAGGAATGGATCTAACAACTGATCGACTATTTTTGATCTGTTCCTTGGTACTGTTTTAAAGGGTAATGTAAGGGCCAGTCGGTTTGTTTGAGCACTGGTTTCTAGGCGCTCCAGGTTGGCATTCAAAGCGACGTTGCTACTACTTGACCAAAATATACCCGTTAGCAGATTACTGTCTTCATTATACTTGAGATCTAGCGTAACCTCCAAGCTGTGCTCATTTTTGGATAAAACAACTTCAGCACTGTTTTTTTCGTCAGAGACTTGAGCAGATACAATCGAGGAATAATCTGCCAAATTTACGCTTCGTTTTTTGAGCGTTGTGGTTGTCACATTTACAAAATTCAAGCTTTTTTGACGAGTGGCTATTGCCTTGATTTGGTCTTGCAGTGTCAATGATATATTTGATAGGTGGGCTGGCGTGTTGTTTCCCTGTTTAACGATAACTTTGGGGTAACTAAGACGCAGTTGTTGAGGCTTCTTGCATTTTTCTTCATGGTCGAAATTGCCATACAAAATTTTCAAGGTGGTAGTAAATTTATCACCTTTTACTTGTTCGTTTAATACGTTGAAGCCTAGCACTCGCGCCTCTGAACTGATCTTTAGTTGGTCAAGCTTGATAACTCCTTTGTCCATGATAGTGAGTGAACTAAACTTAGCTCCATTCTGTAACATAAAATTTTCGAGAGCATCTACTATTGCCCTCTTTTGAGACAACTCTGCTGAAACACCAGTGCCATAAGCCACGCCGGATGAAACTGCGGTTTGAACCTCAGACGCTAAAGCAGATGGCAACGCTAGTAACGCCATGAAACTAAATAAACGACGTATCAACATTAACGATATGCCTTAACTATCTCGTCAATCAATGTGCGATCAACCTCGACTACAACTTCGTATGTGTCAGAGCTGCTTGGTTCGATCTTCACCGTTTTAGCGCCAACAATTACCCCTTGCAAATCTGCCCGTAAGGTATCACTTTGGATTACTGCTTCGGCTATCTTTGTACTGCTGTTTATTTGAATTCCATGAATCTGCTCCGTTAGCTGCCTCAGGGCGTCAAGGCGCGCTGCTTTTATCGCCAATATCCGTTTTTGGTTTATGCTCTTGCCTGGCTGTACCGAGATAGACGAAAAGCCTACCCCTGTAATAGTGGGAATTTCGTATGTCTTTACTGGAAGTTTTTCTACAGATTTTTTTACTGCCACGACATTTTGAGCTGCAATCGATCTTTTTTCTGATTGTGGTGATAATTTTTGGCCTGAAAAATTTGGAAGTTCAAGCTGGCAGGCAGTAACCAGCGTAGCTACGCAGCCGAACATTAAAATCTTTTTCATTGGCTTATCCTTTATTGATGGGTCCCACTTAGGTCCATGACATGAAGATTGGGCAATCAAAGCAAAACTCGTGCCATCCCAAACATTGTCAAAAAAATATAAAAACTCGAATTGGCATGTGTTTTGCCTTGGCTTCAAGGAGTTATTTCGTGGAGACTATCTTGGAAAGTGTAAAGCGATCATTAATGAGCCTCGATGTATTCGATTTTAGCCGATCAGCGTCTTTGCCGATTGGAATTTTGGCGCTGATAGCTATGATGGTTCTTCCACTACCCGCCTTTCTGCTCGATACATTTTTTATATTTAACATAGTTGTTTCTCTGCTTGTTTTAATGGTTGCAGTTAATACGCAGCGGCCCCTAGACTTTTCCTCTTTTCCAAATTTACTTTTGCTGGCGACAGTATTGAGATTAGCATTGAACGTTGCATCTACGCGGGTCGTTTTGAGTCAAGGCCATGAAGGTCCAGACGCTGCAGGTAAAGTTATCAAAGCGTTTGGCGAGTTTGTTGTAGCGGGCAACTATACGGTTGGCATCTTCGTTTTTGTGATATTAGTGATAATTAATCTTGTCGTGATCACCAAAGGTGCCGGCCGTGTATCTGAAGTATCTGCACGCTTCACCCTCGATGCTATGCCTGGCAAGCAGATGGCTATTGACGCAGATTTGAACGCTGGCATTCTTACACCTGAAGAAGCGACCGAACGCAGAGCTGAAGTTGCATCAGAATCGGATTTTTATGGTTCCATGGACGGTGCATCGAAGTTTGTAAAAGGCGATGCGATCGCGGGAATTCTAATTTTAGCCATAAATATTATTGGTGGTTTAATAATCGGTATGGCGCAACATTCACTTGATATTGCAACTGCCGCTGAAACATATATCCTTCTATCCATCGGTGACGGTTTGGTTGCCCAGGTTCCATCTCTTTTGCTTTCAATCGCGACAGCAATTATCGTTACACGCGTATCGTCCAACCACATGATGGCAGAACAAATTGGCGAACAGGTAGGTATTTCCAAAGCTTGGTATCCTGCAGCGGGTGTTTTGCTATTTTTAGGCTTGGTTCCGGGAATGCCAAACCTTCTCTTCGGAGCGTTTGCGCTTGCAGCATTAACAATAGCATATTTTTTACAAAAAAATGAGTTGGAAAAGACTGAGCGACAGAACGAACTAGATGGCTCTGAGGAGGAAACTGCAGCGGAGCAAAATCAAATAGGCGTTCGTGACATTACAGATAATTCCAAAATCTCCCTCTTACTTGGCTATAAGCTGGTAGAGATGGTACAAGACGAAAAAACGTCAAAACTTTTGTCGAGAATTACCTCCGTTCGGAAAGAAATTAGCCGTGCTTTGGGATTTGTTATGCCAGGTGTTCGGGTTAGGGACGAGCTAGACCTCGCTCCGAACTGCTACCAAATAAGATTAGGGCAAACAATTGCGGCAGAGGATATTATTTACCCTACCCATAAATTAGCAATACCGGGCGACAAATCAAAGACTAAACTCACTGGCATTGAGGTTTCAGATCCAAGTTTTGGTGTAGATGCGGTCTGGATAGAAGAGACTATTGTCCCTCAAGCTCAAGCCGACGATTATGTAGTTATTGAACCAGACGCTGTTTTAGCTACGCACTTGAGCCAAGTTTTAAAGAAACATGCCTATGAAATTTTGAGTCAAGATGATGTGCAAGCACTACTTGATAACTTAGCAGAAACAAGTCCAAGTCTGGTGGAGTCCACTGTCCCTAAGTTAATTCCTATTAATACATTGACTGCAGTATTGCGAAATCTTTTGAGTGAGCGTGTTCCAATTTCCGATTTGAGAAGGATACTTGAAAAACTTTCATCGATTAATATTCAAAATGTGGCCCCAATGGACCTTGCCGAAATTTTGAGGCCAAGCTTGTCACGATTAATTTTGCAGCAAATTTTAGGTGTCAGTGAACAATTACCCATCATGCTTTTTGCTCCAGAACTAGAGAAAATTTTGATGCAAGCAGTGCAACAGCACGGCTCTGACAACCTAATCATTGATGGTGAACTCGCAAAGTCAATACAAAAAGGCATCAATAAAGAGAGTGAAAAACTCAGTGCTAGGGGTCGCCCCGCAATTTTAGTTGTTGCCCCACAAATCCGACGATCAGTTTCGATGTTCTTTAGGCCTAGTATGCCAGATTTGGTTGTTTTGAGCTTCTCTGAATTGCCAGATAACAGAAACATAGACGTTGTATCAACCATCGGTCGACAAGAAGCATTAGAGCAAGTTTAACAAGGAGATTTTAATGTTAACAGTTACTGCAAAAGATTCTTCTACTGCAATGGATGAAATCGTTTCAAAATTAGGTTCTGATGCAATGATCATCTCTACCAGACGCGTTGAGACTGGAATTGAGATCACAGCTACATCAGACATTCTAGATCTAAAGTCTCGTTTAAATAAGAGGGAGATGGATCCAGTTTCTTTTCAATCTAATCGCACCCTAATAAACAAAGGGGAGGCAGGAAATATAGAATCTGTAAAAGAAACCTCTTTAAATACCAATGATGAGAATTTTAAAACGGCTTTTTTAAACGACATAAAAATGCTCTTAGACAAATATCAAAGTCAATTAACTCCAACTTTTAATGAAATGACTTTTCTCAGTGATGTTCTAGTGAAACAGGATGGGCATACACGCTTCAATAATCGATTTTCGAATAATCAATATAATCGGGAAAAATTTATTGAAATTTTTTCACGTGAAATAGTTGATATTGATCATTCTGAGTTGCTGAATTCTAGCTTTATTTACATTGTGGGGCCCAGTGGATCTGGCAAATCAACTTTTGCGGCGAAACTCGTCTACACTTTAAAGGAAAAGTTTAGCGATACAGAATTTTTCCTTTTGGAAGCAAATCGAAATAACTTTGTCGAACAATCAATCCTGTCATTCTGCGCAAAAATAACCGGACTATGCTATCGAGATAAGTTGGAAGAAATTACGAATGATCACAGGATTAAAGTCGTGGAGCTGGATCTGGATACGTATTTGACTCTAAAAGAAACAAAAAAGTTAAATGCCGATGCAAAAACTTTTTTGACGATTCCTGCCGGATCAAGTTGTTCTTTGATCGCATCGATATTGAAAAAACTTAAAACGGTGAAGCCCCGAGTAGTATTTACCAAATTAGATGAGAGCGACGTAAATTTTGATGAAGTGGTTGAGATTTTCAATTTCGACTGCAAACTTTCATTTTTATCTGCTAATGCTAAATTGAGCGAGGGGTTATGTTTCGCCACAAATGAAATCATGAGCTGGTTTTTGAATGACCGGTTAGCTGAAGGCACAAATAAATGGCAACCACAATAGCTGTCTCCGGTGGGAAAGGTGGCGTTGGTAAAACAACGATATCTGTAAACTTAGCCACATGGATGGCGCGGGCGGGCACAAAAACCTTACTTGTGGACGCAGATTTGGGTATGGCTAATTCGCATATTTTGTGCGGTCTCAAGGCAGAGAAAACGGTTGAAAATTTTGTTCGAAATTCAGAGCCACTTGAAGATCTTATTTATACTTTGCCCTGGGGATTAGATCTACTCGCTGGGGGCACTGGATCTACTGACGTTTTAAATGTTGATCAGATTAAACGCGGGAATATAATCAGGTCGCTAAAACAGGTATCAACTCACTATGATGCACTTGTGGTTGATGTCGCGGCAGGCGCAAGTGATGCGTCGCTTGAATTTTGTGCTGCATGCGAAAAATTAATAATCGTTATAATGGGCGAGCCTACTTCGTTCATGGATGCTTACTCATTGATAAAATCAGCGCACTTAGATTATGAATTGGATAACTTTGGAATTGTTGTAAATCAATCTGCATCAAGGCAACAAGCCGAAGCTCTTTTTGAAAAGTTTAAATCGATAACAAGCAAGTTTATTTCGGTGAATCAAGAGTTTTTAGGGTATGTGCCAGCATCAGAAAAAATTCGAAAATCTATCGTTTCGCGAAGCCCAATAATGATAACGAGACAAGCCACTTTAGAAGAAACCTGTTTTTCGACATTAGCTAAAAACACTGAAAATCTTGATAAAAATGAGTATCAGGGGCTAACGATCTACTGAGGTGCTAATGAAAACAGGTTATGTTACAGATAAGCAAAATAGATCAGCTCTCATAGAGAGTGAGTTAGCGTCGGTAAAAAAGATCGCGTATTATTATTTTGGTCGTATAAAAAGCGCTGTGGAAATAGAAGATTTGTTGCAAATCGGTTTTCTTGGCTTAGTTGATGCCAGTCACCGCTATATTGAAACTGAGCAAGGTAGCTTCAAAGCATATGCTAGTATACGAATAAAGGGAGCGATAGTAGATTATCTTCGTAAGTCGTCCAATCTTTGTAGGACTACAATTGCAAATCGGAAAAAGCTATTAGGGGCTGAAAAGTTTCTGTTGGACAAATTAGGACGGTTACCAACTGATATCGAGCTAAGCGAAAACCTTGGTATCAGTTTGGACGACCTGTTTACCTGGCGCAAAAACTTTCAGGCCAACCAGCTCCAATCTCTCGACGAAGTACACAATGAGTTCTCTGAATGGTTTGCTGACTTTACTGCTCCGGTAGAGGATCAAATATATTTGGATGAGCTCAAAAAAGGCCTGAGAATTTCATTAGATGGGTTAAAGCCTAATGAAGCACTAGTTTTGCAATTATACTATGTAGAAGAGCTCAACATATATGAAATTGCTGAAATAATGGAAATATCAACTGGTCGTGTGTCTCAATTAAAGTCTGCTGCAATTAGTTTTATTAGGGATGATTTACGTAAACGAGACTATATTTAATTTTTGGCATGGTCTTTGCTAATACTCCTTAGAAACCCTAAGGAGATATAAATGTTTGGATTGATAAGATCTGGAATGGCGACCGCGATGCATGAGTTGTCGGTTGTTTCCAACAATATAGCAAATGCAGGCTCCACAGCATTTAAAAAAAGTGATGTAAGTTTTTCAGATTTATATGCAACTGCAACACCTTATTCAGTTCCAAGAACCTCCGTAGGTCAAGGCTCAACCGTGTTCTCCACTAGGGTGAGCGAGGCACAGGGGGGGATCATGGATCGCGGTGGTGCTTTGAATTTAGCAATTGTAGGTTCTGGATATTTCACAGTCTCACCACCCGATGCGACTGGAGCGCCTTCAGGCGGCTTATTTTTCTCGCGAAATGGTGAGTTTAGCATTGATAAAGATGGCTTCATCCGAGCTGCAGATAACAGTTTTGTGATGGGGATCCCTGCTGTCGATGGCGTAACGCCGCCAGTTGTTGCTGCAAACTCTCTAAACCGTATTTCAGTTCCATTTTCGATTGTAAGTAACGATGAGACAATACCAATTTCAAATCTAGAAATTGGGGCTGACGGCTCTGTGTCTGCTACTTATGGACCTGATGATGTTCGTCAAATTGGACGAATTGGCATGGCGATCTTTCCAAATCAATCCGGCCTAAAAAATTTGGGTGGCGGTACATTCACACAGACTACAGCCTCTGGAGGTGCAATTTTAGGTTCTGCGGGAGATATCGGCTACGGAACATTACAATCAGGTGCTGTGGAAACATCGAACGTCGACATTACCAAAGAAATGACTATAATGATGCGTTCCCAACAGCAATTCAATGGCGCAGCTCGCTTGCTTCAAACTAACGCTGACATGGTCGAAAAGCTTACGCGTTAATATGAAAAACGTGGTTGCGGCTTACGAAGTCTTTGATTAATCCGCAATCACATTTTGAAGTTATCCAGAGTACAATTCCCAGAAAATGATTTATTATATAAAGTTGCAAAGATTTTTTTGTTTTTGAGATCAATTTTTATTAAATGATTTGCATCAAAGATGTGCAAATCCGTCTTTGACAGCGCGACCTCCAGTTGATCAATTTCTAACCCGTTCATGTTGACACTTATTAGCTCGTTTGTGCTTGAGTATTGATAGCGTGCCTTCAAAGTTCCAAGCCCACTCAGCTCACACTGCGCACGAATAGTATTGAAACGGCTTAGCACTCCCGATTTTGAAATGACAAGAAATACCCCAATTAAGCCGACGAGTAGGACACCTAACAAAGCCTTATTGTTCATTCGGAGTAGCCTTCCCTGCTTCAATGAGACGCGTTGCATCTTCTAAGGAAACTTCGACGCGACTGCCCGCAAAAAAACGCATGTCATTAATCATGACCTCTTCTGAAATATTAATGACTTGGAACTTAGAGTTAATAGTATCATCGATACCTGCATCAGGCATGTCTTCACTCGCCGTTTGAGATTGGCTCCCTAATTTATTGTCATGCGGTTGCTTGACTTTTTTCTCAGAAGCGTCTCCCAGTAATTCTCCTATAGTTACCACATTATCTAGTTCTAGCAGCTCGAGACGTCTTCTAATTATCCACGTTTGTGCTGCAAGATTTCCAAGCCGCCGATTATCATTTTTTTCTGAGCGATATTTTTCGCGCAAAATATTTAAACCTGCCTCAAGCGTTTCTGAAGAGGTAAGGTTTAGCCACTTATTTCGCGCACTTGAAACTTGAGCGCTAAATTTAATATCCACCATTTTTTATCCTTTGATTCAAGTTGGCATCATCCTTGCAAGAAGTGGGCCAAGATTATGAAGGATTTCACATGTCGAAAATAGCAGATCATTTGGGAATTCACCAACATGCACTGCAATTGCGTGCTCAAAGGAATGAAATTTTGGCGTCAAATATTGCTAACGCCTCTACTCCAAATTTCAAAGCCCGTGATTTAGATTTCTTGAGCGAACTGGAAAAGCACCAGCCAGGCGAAGCAATGCTATCGTCAAATCAGCAACACATGAATTCACTCCCAACAACAAGTGGACCAGTTCAATACCGACTTCCCACAGCTGAAAGTTTGGATGGCAACACCGTTGAGCTGCATGTCGAGCAAATGCAATTCGCTGAGAATGTGATGAAGTATCAAGCTTCCCTAAATTTTCTAAATAATAAAATAACTGGCCTAATGTCGGCGATAAAAGGTGAATAGAATGGCATCAAGTCTTTCAAACATTTTTGATGTTTCGGCACGCGCGATGAGTGCACAAATGATGCGGCTTAACACGGTTGCTTCAAACTTGGCGAATGCCCGATCAACCTACACAAATAAAGAGGATGCCTATCGCGCAATCAAGCCTGTTTTCACAACCGTATATGCAGATCAAGCGGCTAAAACTGGCATAGCTTCAGTAGACGTAGAATCCTTTGTGAGGGTCGATCGAGAGCCAACCGCAGAATATCGCCCCGATGATCCTAAGGCAGACGCAAACGGCTATGTGTATGCTGCCGCTGTAGATACCGATGAAGAGATGGTTGAAATGCTTGATGCGTCAAGAAATTATCAAAATAA
>Ga0181568_10001995_pt1 | contig 18578 bp, 17 predicted proteins | sample 101ome_20_FD_133758 | JGI IMG/M metagenome (GOLD analysis project Ga0181568, IMG submission 133758) | Coastal salt marsh microbial communities from the Groves Creek Marsh, Skidaway Island, Georgia - 101404AT metaG (megahit assembly) | ecosystem: Environmental > Aquatic > Marine > Intertidal...
CTTCTTCTTGGCTTATTTCATTGGCTTGTCTGCTTGGAACTTGATTTTGTTGCTCATTTTCAGCTTGCTCTTCTTTTTCCTCTTCTTTTTGTTTTGGCTGCTCTTGCTCATTTTCAGCTTGCTCTTGCTGATTTTTATTATCCTTGTCTTTATCATCTTTATTTTGTTGCTGTTGCTGTTGCTGCAGCATTTGTTTGGCTAAAGAAAGATTATATCTTGCCTGTTCATCACTAGGGTTTAGTTTAAGTGTGTTTTTATAGGCTTCTACAGCTTCAGAGGGTTTTTGTTGAGCCAAATGGGTATTTCCAAGATTGTAGGCAGCATTGGCTTTTTCTTTTTTAGTTTGACCAACAGATAAAGCTTTTTCAAAAGCAGATTTAGCTTCTTCAAATCGATCTTGTTTAAATAGCGCGCTCCCTTTGTTAAAAGCAGATATGTAGGCTAGCTCATTTTCATTGTCTGCCTTTTTATACTCTACTTCAGCCCCTGCAAAATCCCCTGCTTTATAGAGTTTATTGCCAGATCTAATATGAGATTTAGCATCCTGAGCTAGCAAGCCCAGCGGGGCTAATATCATTATGATAATATATTTGATTTTGTTACTCATAATTACCAAATAAATTTAGTTTTCTCCACCATTTACTTTGTTTATTATTGAGAAAGAATTCTGCTAAAATGAATACCAATGCAATAACAACAATCCAATAATATTGGCTCTCATAATCTGTAATTATTTTGGTGTCTTGTTCGGTTTGGTCAAAGGCTTTAATTTGTTCCATTAAGTGATTTACAGTTTGTGTAACTGAAGTTCCTTTGATATAGCTTCCGTTAGTTTGAAGCGCTATGTTTTGTAGCATGCTTTCTTCAAGTTTGGTAATAACAACGTTTCCAGATCTGTCTTTTTTAAAGTTTTGGTAGCCACCCATTGGTATTGGACCGCCTTTTTGTGAACCAATTCCTATGGTATGCACTGTTACATTGAAAGGTTTCAATTCTTCTAGTGCCTTCTCTACACCCTGTTCATGATCTTCACCATCTGATAATACAACGATACATTGACTAGCTTCATTTTCACTATTGAAAGCAGATTTACTTAATTTAAAAACTTCGCTAATGGAAGTTCCTTGAGAGCTCAAAATATCTGTATTGATGGAAGATAAAAACATTTTAATAGCAGAATAATCGCTTGTCATTGGTACCTGCACATAAGCCTGACCTGCATATAAAATGAGACCCAGTCTGTCTCCAGCCAATTGGTCTACCAATTTAGAGATAATCATTTTGGCTTTATCAATTCTACTTGGACTTATGTCTTGAGCTTCCATGCTTTTGGAAACATCCAATGCAATCATTACGTCTGCACCTTTTCTTTTTACTTTCTCCATTTTGGAGCCTAATTGAGGATTTACTAGCGCTAGAGTTAAAAGTAATAATGTTAGTAGACGTAATATAAATTTGATACGTGGTTTTGTTAGTGCTTTTTGAGGACTTAAACTATCGATTAAATGTGGGTCTCCAAGATTTGCTATTTTGCGTTTCTTCCAAACTTGCAGGTATACAAAAGCAAGGATTATTATTGGAATAATAATGAGCAAATAAGCCGATGTTATATTTTCAAATCTAAACACTATAGTATGGATCTAAAGTAGGTATAATTCAATAAGCTCTCCAAGGATAAGAGTAAAAGTGCCACTAGAATGTAGGGATAAAATTCATCATGGTACTTCTTGTAATTTAATTCTTGTAGTTTAGTTTTTTCTAATTCATCAATTTGAGCATAAATTTCTTTAAGACTATTATTGTTTGTTGCTCTAAAATATTGACCGCCTGTTGTACTGGCGATTGATTTCAATGTTGACTCATCAATACTTACCTTTTGTTTGCCGTATCTGTAAGTTCCATTTCTATTAATGGCTACAGGAACATTAGCAAAACCTTTTGCACCTACACCAATGGTATAGGTTCTTATATTGTAAGTTTTAGCTAAATCTGCAGCGGTTAGCGGATCTATACTACCTGCAGAGTTTTCTCCGTCAGTCAATAAAATAATAACTTTAGATTTTGCTTTTGAGTCTTTTAAACGAGCAACTGCCGTAGCCAAGCCCATTCCAATTGCTGTACCGCCTTGAGGTAAGGTGTTTTCATCTACTTGAAACATTAAATTTTTTAAAACTACATGATCTGTAGTTAACGGACATTGCGTAAAGCCTTCAGAATAAAAGATAATAAGTCCTATTCTATCATTATATCTGCCATCAATAAAATTGGATGCTACAAGTTTTGAGGCTTTAAGACGATTAGGTTTAAAATCATCAGCTAACATACTATGGGATACATCCAAGGCAATCATAATATCTATTCCTTCTGTACCTACTTTTGTATATTTGATATTAGATGATTGGGGCCTTGCCAAAGCAATAACAATACATGCAATAGCCACTGATTTTAATACCCATAAGCTATGCACTAAATAGGTTTTTAAACCTTTATTTTCTTTAAAAGCAGCTGTAGAAGAAAGCATAAAAGTGGCGTTTGCCTTATCTCTTTTTAGCCAATACCAAAGGGCCATTATTGGAATAATGAGCAATAAGTAAAATGCGTTTGGATATAGAAATTCAATGTTATTCATCTCCATCTTCCTGAGGTTTTACTATGGTAGCTTTTACAAAATTGATGACTTGCTCGAGATACTTTTCATTTTCATAAGCACTAGCATTACCCTTTGCAAATTTTACGATATCTGCTCTTGTTAAAAGTGTTTCTATTTCTTGTACAAAAGTTTTTTCCAGTGCAGTTTTCTCCAAGTCATTTATAATTTGAGGGCTTGTTTTTTCAAAGGTGTTAATACCAAATTGTCTTTGAATATAACGCCATAAAATTTCTGTTAGTTGAGTATAATATACTTTCGTTAAGTGCGCTTGTTCCCATATTTTATCTTTGTGCAATTGATTAAGCGCTTGAAGGGCTTGAAGGTGTGGTTCAATAAATATTTCTTCCTCACTAACTTCCTCACTGTTTTTGTTTTGGCGTTTTGCCTTGAACCATCTAAATCCAAAGATAATGGCTAATAGCAAAATAATAGCCAATAGAATATACCAAGCATAATTATAAGGGATTTCAATGGGGTCTTTGATATCCATAACTTTATTGGCCTCAACTTCTACTTCATTGTACCTGAGCACTAATTCATTACTAAAAGCGATATTTTCACCAATTCCCACACTAAGATTAGGAATCTGAAAATAACCAGAATCAAAGGAACTCACTAGTATTTTTTGGTTAAATTCTATCCAATCTCCTTTATCAATAGTATCAATAGCGAAGGTTTCAATAATTTCAAGTTGCCCTAAGCTGTCTGTAATATTAGGCCAAGTTACTTTTTGGCCCTTAGGTGCTTGAAGATGTAATTCAAATACAATTTGCTCTCCTATATAGGCTAAATTTGTATCAATTTTAGCCTCTATTTCGATTGACTGCGCCCAGCCAAATGTCTGAACAATTAAAAATATGTAAGCTATTTTTTTCATGCTCTTTTTTTGAAGAATTCCATTAATTTTTTCACGTAAGATTCATGCGTCCTTACATCAATAGTACCTGAGCCACTTTTCAAAAAAGCGTTATTAAAATAATTACTTTTGATAGCGTAATACTGTTGATAATTAAATTGTACTTGTTGGTCCTGGGTATCTATCCAAGTTTGTTGTCCTGTTTCAGGATCTTTTAATTGAATTAATCCTATTTTAGGAAGTATTTGATCGTGCTTGTCTGTTACTCTTATACCCGTTAAATCATGTTTCTTAGCGATGTAACTTAAAGTATCTTGATAGTTATCATCCAAAAAATCTGAAAGCAAAAAGGCGATACTTTTTTTCTTTACTACATTGGACATATATCGGAGTGCTTCAGCAATATTGGTACCATTACCTTTGGGTTTGAAATCAACTAAATCTCTAATAATTCTGAGTATATGTGATTTACCTTTTTTGGGCGGTATGTATTTTTCAACACGGTCTGAAAAGAAAATAATTCCTACTTTATCATTGTTTTGAATAGCTGAAAAAGCAAGAACTGCACATATTTCAGTAATCATTTCATGCTTTGCTTTGTTTCTAGTGCCAAAAATTTCAGAACCTGAAACATCCACTAAAAGCATTAGGGTCAATTCTCTTTCTTCTTCAAAAACTTTGATAAAAGGTTTTTGAAAACGAGCAGAAACGTTCCAATCAATTGCTCTTACATCATCTCCATATTGATATTCTCTTACCTCTGAAAAGGACATTCCCCTTCCCTTAAAACTAGAATGATACTCACCACTAAATAAATGATTAGAAAGTCTTCTAGTTTTAATTTCAATGGATCTAACTTGTTTTAATATTTCTTTAGCATCTGCCATTAAGGAACATCCACAGCATTAATAATAGTGGTAATAATTTCTTCAACTTTTACATTTTCAGCTTCAGCTTCATAAGTTAAACCAATACGGTGTCTTAAAACATCTATGGCTATGGCTCTAACATCTTCAGGAATTACATAACCTCTTCTTTGAATAAAAGCATAAGCTTTAGCAGCTATTCCTAAACTAATAGTTCCTCTAGGAGAAGCACCAAATTCTATGTAAGGTTTGATTTTATCGAGTTTGTATGTTTCAGGGTTTCTTGTAGCAAAGATTAAGTCAATAATATATTGCTCAATTTTTTCATCCATATAAACTTCTTGAACAGCGTTTCTTGCTTGCATGATTTGTTCTATAGAAACTACAGGTTTTATCTCTATTGTATCCTTTGCTAAATTTTGCTTTAAGATTAACTTTTCTTCTTCTTGCTTAGGATAATCAATAACTACTTTCAACATGAAACGGTCAGTTTGTGCTTCAGGTAAAGTATAAGTTCCTTCTTGTTCGATAGGGTTTTGAGTAGCAAGAACTAAGAAAGGTTTTGGTAAATAATGGGTTTCATTACCCAGTGTTACTTGTTTTTCTTGCATAGCCTCTAATAGGGCAGATTGTACTTTAGCCGGTGCTCTGTTTATTTCATCAGCTAAAACGAAATTTGCAAAAATAGGCCCTTGTTTGGTGTCAAATTCATTTTTTTGCATGTTGTAAATCATTGTACCAACAACATCTGCAGGTAATAAATCAGGGGTGAATTGCACACGCGAAAAAGAGCCATTTATAGCTTTAGAAAGAGAGTTTATAGCTAAAGTCTTAGCCAAGCCTGGCACACCCTCTAAAAGAATATGTCCCTGTGCCAATAGTCCAATAAGTAATCTTTCAATCATGTACTTTTGGCCAATAATTGCTTTGTTTACTTCCATACTTATTAAATCAATAAAGGCACTTTCCTTTTTGATTTTTTCATTTATGGCGCTAATATCTATAGTATCTGGGCTTTTATTTTCCGTTGAAATGATGTCTTCCATAGTTTATTTATTTAAACAGACTTTAAGGTCTTTTGTATGAATGGTAAAAATAATTATCGTGTAGTTTTACTCCAAAGTGATCGTGTTAAGAGATGTTAACATTATGTATAATCCTCTGAATGATTTGATTTTATACTCCATTTTTGTGCGTGCCAGTTCCTAAAAATGATATTTTTTTAGGATAGCTTAAGATTAATTTTTTCAAGTAAAGCTTGGGTAGTTCCAACGTCTTGCCCTTGAGCTTTTCCTAATTCTATTGCTTTTTGGGCAGCATATTTAGCTTCATCAAATACACCAGCTTTAAATAAGATAGAAGCATAGGTATCCATATTGCTATATTGAGGGTTGAGTTGAACAGACATTTTAGCCCACTTTACCGCTTCTTGAATACTTTCAGGATTTTCAATATGCTCATAGAAAATCCATGCAGCATTATTGAGGGCATTATCGTCATCGGCTAAATATTTTTCTACTCCTGCCAAAGCTGTTTTTTCATAATTAAGCCAATCTTGTCTTCTTCTATGAAATGTGAATTCAAACTCAAAGGCATATTTATTGGCCTCTTCAATATTATTATCCTTAAGATAGTTAATTACTGCAGTTAAGTTTTTAGGTTCAAGTGGCCTGTATACATACGTTCTGAAATAAGCCTCTGCAATTCTTTGCATGAGCATATTGTACTGGAATTCACCAAAAACACTTATAAGCTTATTCTTTTGATCAAGTAAGAATTTTGTTTCCTTTGAATTGATATCATTCAAATAAAGTAGAAAGAAATCATAAGTACTTTGGGTATAATAATCATTAGTTTCTAGTTGAGACAAATACGCTTTAACTGGCTCTTCAAAACTTAAACCTGCATCTGAAAGGGTATTGGCATATTGGGCTAGAAAGTCCAAAGCTCTGTTGCCTTCTTTGAAGCTTTTTTGGTACCCTGCCATATTGAGTTCTGAATCTTTGGCTCTGGCTGCTAAGTCAATGAATTCATCTTTTTGAATATAACCTACTGCTCTGTGCATTTCTTCTCCTAAAGGATTTAAAAAGATATAAGTAGGGTAGCCTATTATATTAAATTTTTCTCGTAAAGATTTACCTTCTTTTTCCATATCAATCTTGTAGCTCACATATTGTGCATTGAAGTATTGACCAACTGTAGTATCCGGAAAAACCTGTGCAGACATCATTTTACACGGACCACACCAGGAGGCATAACAATCTATAAAAATGGGTTTATTGAGGGATTGAGCAAATTCTACAATACTGTCGAAATTGGTGTAAGTTTCAAATTTAATACCGATATAGTTGGCATCATAATTATCTTGCTTGGGCTCGGATGAGCAAGCTGAAAATAAAATTAAGGGAAGAATAAAATAAAATAGATTTTTCATAATTATTGCTTTGTAGTAAAGTTAAATAGACCAAGCCAATTAAACGATAGCAGGAGGAAAATTTTATTTAATTTGAGGCAATTACAGAGAAGATCTGAGTTTTCTTCGCATAACAATACTTATCAATAATGGCAGAAGGATAAGTAATATGATGTTTTTTAAGTAAATGATTTGGGTTAAGTCACCAAAAAAGTCACGGATGAATTTTGCCAGTAAAAAGCTTATTGAAATCCCGAGCGTGAATGCTATTACAGTGCTAATCAACATCATTGAGTAAACTTTTTTCATGTATATTTTAGCAATCAAATTTTTATCATAGCCAATCAGATTTAGACGAATAATATGTGATTTTGATTGTTCAATACTAATGAGCAACTGCAGCAGCAAAATACTAATGGATAGAATTAAAAATGCAATACCCAAACCGGAAAATATTTTTAATAGGACACCTAAGATATTATTGATTTTATCTTTGAGAATGCTCTCAGGATTATAGTCTAAACCATGGTTATTTAAATAATTTAGTAATTCATCATTTGTAGGGTCATTGGCTTTTATCACTGCACGATTTATGGCATTTCTACCATAGGCATACTTGCTGTTAGCATAGCTTAAAAAATTATGGGGTACAAGTACAGTTTGGAATCTATTGCTAAGACCTACAATTTTTCCTTTATAGCGATCTCTACCAATTTGAATTGCTAGGGGTATGGATCTAGCCGTCTCAAAATCAATTTGCGGTAAACCTTGACTTTTTGCAAAACCAAAATTCCAAAGATTTAGAAATTCTTTACTCACTATTATAGGAATAAAATCACTACCTTTTTTCCATTTAAATGCAGTGGGGTTTATATCTAACCAATGACTAGGAATAGATTCAAAAAATAGATCCATTTTAAGGGGGCTACCTACTTCAACTCTAATTTTTATTGGAAACTGACTCGAAGAAAATCCTGAAACTTGATCTACAGCTTTCAAACGCTTTAAGTCACGTATTTCTTGTTCACTAATTTGGCTTGGTTGCCCTGTGAATGTTTTCATAAAGGAGGCTTCTTTGCCCACTATTATATACTCCGCATTATTTTTTTTAATTAAAATGCTTTTAGCGTAATCTGATAATTGTAAGCTTAAAAAAGATATGCATAAACCCAGTACCAGAAAAGTAATAGCCAAAACTCTATAACCTTTGTGCTGGGAAGACCACAGTATTTTTTCTAAATGCTTCATTATAATTGATAAGTTTTATCAAAGGGGATTTGGTAGTCTTGTTCAAGGCTCAACAAAATCATATTCGCATTACGCTCCTTTAACTCCTCTACCAATATTGAGTGTATGATTTTGATATTTAAAGTATCTAAATGACTAAATGGTTCGTCCATAATAAGCCATTTGAAAGGCTGGCATAAGGCACATAAAAAGGACAATCTTTGACGTTGCCCATAGGATAAATTAGCAGTAATTTGATCTTTTTTGTCTGCCAAACCAAGTAGCTCTATTAAGCGTTCAATTTCTGAAGCATTAAAGTAATTGGTGAGTTGATTTTTGATTTCAATATTTTCCATGAGGCTTAATTCATCAAAGCCATGATAGTTTTGAAATACCGCACTTATTTTATTTTTTCTGATTGAAGCAATTTCTGTTTTAGTATGAGTTTTAGCCTCTTTTTCATTGAGGGCGTATTGGCCTTCAAAATTTTGATCAATGAGATAGAGGATATTAAAAAGGCTAGTTTTACCAGTTCCTGAAGGTGCTGTAATAAGGATGTTTTGATCCTGAAATTCTATTGCTTTATTCCAAACATCGCTTGAATCTGATTTGAGGAATACAGGACTAATTTTTTGAAGTGACAAGATCATTGATTTGCTCATTAAATCTTGGGACTTTAATAGAGGCATTATACATCTCCAAGATAGTGTATAAACTATTTTCAGATTTATTTAATAAATGGAGCTGTATGGCACAATTGTATATTTGGTCATCCATCCCGTTTAATTGAAGATCAATGGATTCGGCTTCTTTACTAATCATAACAGCTTGATCAATGTTAAAGTATTTTAAAGCTTCTTGAGAAAATTTACTCAGCATCTGCTGAATGTCAATATGAATAGCAAATTTTTCATCTGAAAAGTTAAGTGAAGAACCTTTATTACCCTTCATTAAAAATTCATCTCTGATTTTTTCAGACTGCGTTAGATATAGTTTGTCTTGTTTTAAGAAAACAAACATTTTGTTGGCAAAGCCACCAATAGTGTAATAGTCGTCTGTTTTCATAATTAAGGGAGAGTTGAGTAATGTAGTTACTCCCTCAATGTCTTTGATTGAAACACAACCCAAATAGCCATAGTCTGGAACATCAACATAAGATGTTATTTGAGTTTGCCAATTATATTTTTTTTGTTTTTTCATTCCAACATAATTAAGGGTAATGGCTATATCACCACCTAACATTTTTGGCACACCTTGTCCTATTATCATACCTCCCATTATTCCAAATTTACTTCTGTGTTTTTCAAGGAGGCTAATTGCTTTTTGGGTATTAAGAGAAAATCTACCAAAGAGCGGAAGATCTTGCATCATCATATTTTCGAATAAGGCTTGATTATCGTTTTCTACAAACAAACCAGGTAAGGTTTCAAGGAAGGAATCATTTAAGTGCAAATCAATTTCCATATTAACAGTTCCATCTACAAAATAAAATCCAGATGTAATGAAAGCATTCTCCAATAGTTTAGATTCAAAACCTATTTGTTCTAGGGCATTTATTTTGCTTTTGTTTTGAGCATAAAGTACCTCGAAATTTAACCATGCGCCCATTTCAAAGCCAGAGGATTGAAATTGGTTAAATGAAGGACTTTTTCCAGCTAAACTTTCATCCGTGGTTAAGTCAAAAAGTTCTTTGATTAATCTTTTAGCGTATTTATGCCCTCCCACCAAAAGTAAAACCTCGTCGGTTTCATTCCAAGCTATACAGGTAGTTTTGTTGGTATTAACCCATTTAAATTCACCATCTGTTTCAACAGCCTCTTTAAATCTTCCTGTCATGTAATTAGAGAAGCGAACAACATCGTCTAGTGGAATCACAGCGCCGTAATAACCATCATCTCTACCTACTTCATCAACGTTGTAGAAATAGTATTCTTTGAGCATACTAAATCCCAATTCTTGAGGCCCTTCTCCGTTTATGGATATTCCCTCTTTGGTCAAAATATCGATAATCAAATCATAAAAAGACATATCGAAAATGCTCTCCAAGGCTACTTTCTTTAAGACATTACTGGTATTAATGGTAAATACTTTAGTAGCGTTAATAGGTATGTGCCTTATATGATAGGGCAATCCAGGACCAAGGAATTTTGGCAATAACCATATTCCTAAAGCCAGAATAAAAATTGATAAACCGGTATATTTTAGCGCTTTTTTCATTTTTAATATAGTCTAAAATACAACAAATTTGGTAGCTCTCAAGCATATAGCTTCAAAAGCTATACCACTCTATTTGTTAAATTGTAAACAACGCTCCTTAGTATTATTACAAACCACTCTTTTTCTCTTCTAGAGGAATACTCTAAAAAGACAGTTTCTACACTTTCCCCTGTAGTTTCACTCAAATAGGTAATGGTGGGTGATGAGGTAGCTACCTGAACTTTTAATATATCTCTTATTGGAATCACAAATTCTTTATTTCCAAGAGGGCTAGTTTTAAAAATCTTAAAGTAAGTGGGTTGAATTTCTAGCGCTTGTTGTTCTCTAAAATGTAAGATTTCATAGACCAAAAAAGCGATTGTACCAATCACAACTATACTAGTAATAAACCAACCAATAAGCCCCCACATATCTACCATTGTATAACATAGGTAAGACATGAAACCAATGTAGAGTGCAACAGCAACAAAACTCAAGTTGTCTTCAAAACCTAATTTTCTTCGTGGAATAAGAAATCTTATACCTGTTTGTCCTACTCCTTTAAATACAATTTTACTTTCCCGTGGTTTAAGCTTCAGTGCTTTATCAATGGGGGTAGGTTTGTATTGAGGTAATTCTGGTGGAAGTGGACCATTCATATTTCAAATATAAGTTTTTAGTCATAAAAAGAATGTAGTAGAATCATTTTAGTTGCTAGTTATTAAACGATTCTTTGTACAAAAATGATATACGCAAATTGTGTTTTTGGTTTTATATAATTGTACTGGGCTAGTAGGCTTAATTAGAACTTAATGTAATAGTCTTTTAATTTTTCTTGAAATAATGAAGTATAGGAATTATCTTGATTTCTTACTGTTAGAAATTCTGTTTTAGGCTTGTTTTCTAAAAATCTAAACTGACAAATCCAACGCGCATTTTGACTCTGATTTTGGTGTTTAATTACAAGTTTATAATTAAGCTTTAGCCCATTTTTTTCGAGTTGTTTAATAAGTTTGGGGGCTTCGTATACTGGTAGTATAAACCAAAAAGCACCATTTCTAGAAAGTATCCTGCCAACTGATTGGCTAAGGCTTTCGAAGTCTAAGCCGGCGTTGGCGTGTTTGGCTAAATTATAGGCTTCTTGATTTGTTCTTTGGTCTTGATTACTGTAATAAGGCGGATTACAAATAATTAAGTCATAGCTTGTTTGCCCATCTAAACCAAAAGTCTTTATATCCTGACAGATAACATTGAAAGTATTGTTAAAAGGGCAATTTTGGATATTTATTTCTGTCTGTTGACAGGCTCCTTTTTCAATATCTATAGCAGTAATTGCTGCATTAGTTCTCTGCGCCAACATAATGGATAAAATACCTGATCCACAGCCAATATCTAGTATGTTATCTGCGTTATTTGTTTCGATTACTGCACCAAAAATACTGGCGTCTTGAGTAATTTTCATCGCACATTTGTCATGATATATTCGAAATTGTTGAAATTGGAAATATGGATTTGGCATAGACTAAATTACTAACTAATCCTTCCCCAATCAAATTGATATTTTTTTAAGCTATTAAAGTGGTTTGCGATAATTTGATTATTTGGATGTGTAAGACTTGGGTCGGTTTTAATGAGTTCAATAACGGCGTTTCTAGCCAATGTTAAAATGGCACTATCTGCTCTAAGGTCAGCTAGTTGAAGATTTGATAATCCGCTCTGCTGTGTTCCCATCAGATCTCCAGGTCCTCGAAGTTCTAAATCTATTTCTGAGAGTTTAAATCCGTCGGTAGTGCTAACCATAGCTTCTATTCTTGTTCTTGCCTCATCACTTAATTTATCTTTACTCATTAAAATACAATAGGATTGATCGCCACCTCTACCTACTCGACCTCTGAGTTGATGCAATTGTGAAAGACCGAAACGTTCCGTGCTTTCAATAACCATTATTGTGGCATTGGGAACATTAACACCCACTTCAATAACGGTTGTAGCCACCATAATTTGAGTTTCGCCTTTAACAAAACGAGCCATTTCATAGTCTTTGTTGGCGGGCTTCATTTTACCATGAACAATTGAAGTATGAACGCCATGAGGCTTAAAGAAACGTTCAACAGCATTAAAGCCATCCATTAAATCCTTGTAATCCATTTTTTCTGAATCTTCAATTAATGGATAAACGATGTAAGCCTGAAATCCTTTCTTAATTTCTTCCAAAATAAATCCAAATACTCTTGATCTGGCATTATCATATCTATGGGCTGTTTGAATAGGCTTTCTTCCAGGAGGGAGCTCATCTATAACTGAAGTGTCCAGATCTCCATACATTGTTAGTGCTAAGGTTCTTGGAATAGGCGTGGCTGTCATCACTAATATGTGCGGAGCAATTGTATTTTTTTTATACATTTTTGCTCTTTGGGCTACACCAAATCTGTGTTGCTCATCAATGACAGCCAAAGCTAGATTTTTAAATACTACCGTATCTTCAATGAGCGCGTGAGTACCAATGAGAATATGAATATCACCAATTTTCAAACGTTCTAATATAGCTTCTCTTTTTTTGCCCTTAACAGAACCTGTAAGTAATTCTACTTTTATGCCTAAAGCAAATAATTGTTCCGAAATATCCATAAAGTGCTGATTGGCTAGTATTTCTGTAGGAGCCATTAAGCAAGCTTGAAAGCCATTATCAAGCGCCATTAGTATGCACATAAGTGCTGTCATAGTTTTACCGGATCCAACGTCTCCTTGAACTAAACGATTCATTTGAATTCCGGAGCGTACATCCTGACGAATTTCAGTAATTACTCTTTTCTGTGCATTTGTCAGTTCAAAAGGTAGATGATTTTCATAGAAGTCATTGAAGTAGTTACCTAGTTTGTTAAAGACTGCACCAGGCATTTTCTTTTTTCTTTTATTTTTTTTGGTAAGGATATTTAGCTGTAAAAAGAAAAACTCATCAAATTTCAGACGTTTTAATGCTTCTACTTGAGCTTTCCCTGATCTTGGAAAATGAATATCTAAATATGCCTTGGCTCGCTTTTCAAGTTTTAATTGACTTAATATTTCATCACTTAATGTTTCTTTGATATCAGCAGGCTTAATGATCTCAAATAGGGTTTGCGTGAGTTTTGATATTGTTTTTGAATCAATACCTCTTGCCTTTAATTTTTCTGTTGAATGATAAACCGGATGCAGAATATTAGTGTTATTTAGCGCCTTATTACTTGCAATATCAATTTCAGGGTGTGCGATATTATACCTTCCTTTAAAAGCGGTGGGTTTGCCATAAATAATAAATTCCTGATTCGGATGGAGTTGTTTTTTGATAAAATTCACTCCTTTAAACCATACAAGCTCTATACTCCCTGTATCATCTTTAAATACAGCAGAAAGTCGTTTTTTTCTTCCTGTTCCATTTTCTTGAATTCTACCAATAATACCTCTTAGTTGAATATTACCTGTGTGCTCATTTATTTGATTGATTTTATGAAAATGTGTCCTGTCTATATACTTGTAAGGAAAAAAGTTTAGCAGGTCATTAAAGGTAAAAATACCTAAATCTTTATTGAGTAAATCGGCTCTTACAGGACCCACTCCTTTAAGATATTCAATAGAGGTAGATAATATATTTCCTTGCAATGTCACTACCAACTAATTTACAACTGCAAATTGAAATCTGAAAATTCCCGACCCTTTACTTCCACTGGAAAGTTTCTATAAAATGCATTACATCAGTTTCTAAAAACTCAATAACTTCATTAAGTGAGTCTCTGTTGGGTCTGGTATTAAAGTATAGAGATGCTCTTAAAAAGTGTTGGCTGCTATCGGTTAAGAAAAACTGAATGGAGGAGGCGGCATTGCCACCAACAGCATAATACATGCCGCTAACATTATTTGGTTTTTCTATTGCATGTTCATCTATAAATTGAGCTTTTACTGTATGTTTCCATGTTAATTCTCTTGTGTCATTGAATACTTTCTCAACATCTTCCTTACTCTCAATAGCTTTGTAACTTAAATGTAATTTTGCTTTAAATTGATCAAATTCAATATTGGCCCAACAAGGGTCACTAGGTTTATCATTAAAAAATAAAACTTCATTATTTATGTTGGCATAAACGGGGTACTCAAATGTGTATGGACAATCTATATTTATATAGTTTTGGTAGGATTTTGGGGGGTATTTAATGCTGTGGTAAGCTTTCTCTTTGGGTATAGGGGGGTAGTTATTCATGCAGGCACTGAGTCCAATAATTAGAATAAAAAGACTAAACTTTAGTTTCAACAATTTTTTCATTTTCAATACTTATTCTTACTCTATTTATAGATTTTTTTCCAACGCTTTCAATGGTAAAAAGAAGGTCCTTAAATCTAATTTGTTCTTTAAATTTAGGAATTGAACCGGTTTGCTCCAATATTAAACCGGCAATACTATCTACTTCTTCCTCTGCGTCTTCAAAATAATTTTCAGGAATCTTTAGTAATCTTAGTGCATCAACAAGAAAGGTTTTTCCATCTACAATATACTCTAAGTCACTGATTTTTAAATAATTAAGATCGTCAAAGTCATATTCATCTTTAATATCTCCTACAATTTCTTCTAAAATATCTTCTAAGGTAATAATACCGGAAGTTCCGCCATATTCATCTACAACTAAAGCCAAATGAATTTTTTTAGATTGAAATTCTTTTAATAGGTTACTGATTTTCTTGTTTTCAGGGACAAAAAATGCAGGCCTTAAAAGGTCAGCCCATTTAAAATCTATTTGATGATGATGTTCTAGTAAATCTTTAGAATAAAGTATTCCTTTTATATTGTCAAAAGTTTCACTGAAAACCGGGATTCTAGAATAACCAGATGATTTTATAGTTTCCAAAACGGTTGTAAATTGACTATGGCTATCTAGACCAATTACGTCCATTCTATTGCGCATTATTTGCTTAACTGAAATATTACCAAATTTCATTAAGCCTTTTAGTATTTTACGCTCGTCAGCCAAATCTTCATCATCCTTAATAGTAAGATCTATAGCTTGATTAAATTCTTCAGCACTAAGTTCTTCTTGATTTCTGGCAATACGTTTTTCGATAATATTGGTCGAGGAAATTAAAATTTTGTTCATCCAGGAAATAGGAGGAATATTACCCAAATAATAAAGCGGTTTGGCCATAAAATAGGATAAGGCTTTATTGTTTTGGGTAGCGTATACTTTAGGTACAATTTCGCCAAGTAACATTAAAATGGAAGTAATTAAAACAACCTCTATAAGAAACTGAATGGTTTCATTTTCAAATTGAAATAAACGAGCAAGCAAATAAGAACTTATAATTATAATACCCACATTAATAGTGTTGTTAGCTATAAGCAGTGTGCTTAAAAGTCTTTTAGGATCATTTTTTAATTTAGCTACAGTTTGAGCTCTAAAGGTTCCCTTATCTAATATTTCCTCAATATCATTGGCTTGAAGAGAGAAAAAGGCTACCTCAGAACCAGAAATAAGTGCAGACAAAAAAAGTAATAAAGCCGCGGTTATAAATAGAAGAGCGATTTCTGAGGTATTAATCTCAGCATTGAATAATATGTAATTTAGGGTACATTGGACCCCTTCAATATCTGTCATGAATCATATCCATTTAACAATGACCCTTTTTGTAGGGTCATTGTAAAAGTATTAATTAAAATGGTAAATCATTATCATCATCACTTACAGAGGGTATAGAATTAGGAATATTAGTTTTTGAAGGAGCTACTCCTGCATTGGTTTTAATACCATCTGATGGATCTTCTTTTTTATCAAGCATTATTAAATTATCCGCTACTATTTCTGTAACATATCTCTTGTTACCATCTTTATCATCGTAAGATCTACTTTTTATTTTTCCCTCTAAATAGATGGAACTTCCTTTTTTGAGGAAATTCTCTGCGATTTTAGCTAAACCTCTCCAGGCTACAACATTGTGCCAATCTGTTGTTTCAACAAGATTGCCATTTCTGTCTTTGTAAGATTCATTGGTAGCTAAAGGAAAACGGACAACCATGCTGTCACCCTCAAACTTTTGAACTTCAGGATCTTTTCCCAAACGTCCGATCAATTGTACTTTGTTTAATGTTCTCATATAATAAATTAATTCACAAATATAATAAAATTATAAATATGAAAAATAATCATCTATAAATGATTTTAATGTTTTAGAAAAAGCATAATCTTTAAGATTTTGGCTACTTACTCTAATAAATGTTTTCGGTAGCTTAACAGCCTCTTTTAAATTGATTACGTGGAATTTAATATGAAGTTTTTGATGGGTTAAATCTTGCTTGTAAAACCATTGGTTTTGGGTGTAGATTTCTCCTTTCAAATCTGTTTTAAGTAATTCTTTTAGCTGATGGAATTGCTTATTAGTAGACGTTTTTGAATTTTCTTGTTCAAGGAGTGGAAATTGGTAAAGTCCTTTCCAAATATCACTGTAATCTCGTTTTTCAATCCAAGTAAAGGATTCGTGCTTGAGTAGGAAAAAATTAAAATATCTATTACGCTTTATTATTTTCTTTTTTTTAACAGGCCTTAGAGCAATTATATCCTTAGCAAATGCTAAGCAATTTGTTTGGAAAATACATTCTAAGCAATGGGGGCCTTTGGGTTTACAAATAGTTGCGCCTAATTCCATCATGGCTTGATTATAGGTGTCTGGATTGCGCTTAGAAATTAGATTCATGGATAGTTGCTCAAAATATTTTTTAGATCGGTTATCATCAATAGCCGCTTCAATGTCAAATATTCTAGAGAGCACCCTATAAACATTCCCATCAATTGCAGGCTTTATCTCTTTGAAAGCAAATGATGCAATGGCAGCCGCGGTATATGGACCAATACCTTTTAATTGGATTATTTCCTCATAACTTGAAGGAAAAATACCATTGCATTCATAGGTAATATATTTGGCGGTATAATGTAAATTTCTAGCTCTAGAATAATAGCCGAGTCCCTCCCAAGTTTTTAATACTTTATCTTCTGATGCATTTGCAAGAGAATCAATAGTAGGAAATAGTTGTATGAACTTTTCATAATAAGGGAGTCCTTGCTGAACTCTTGTTTGTTGTAGAATTATTTCTGAAAGCCATATATGATAAGCATTTGTGGTGTTTCTCCACGGTAAATCTCGCGCATTATCTTTATACCAGTCTATTAATGTGTCAGAAAATTGGCTAATTAAATCTGTCATAATACCGAAAGTATTAAAAAAATAATGACACATCTCTTTCTATTTCAATAAAAAAAGTAGAAATTTGCAGTCCCTTTTTTTAGGAACGGAAATAAATAAACCAACCAAAATTTCTATTTAAAAATGAGAAAAGCTGACATAATAAACAAAATAGCAAGTGAAACAGGAATTCCGAAAGTGGATGTATTAGTTTCATTAGAATCCTTTTTTCAAACTGTTAAAGAGAGTGTTTCAGATGGAGAGAGCGTTCATATAAGAGGATTCGGAAGCTTTTTGGTTAAGAAGAAGGCTAAGAAATTTGGTAGGGATATTAGAAGAAATGTAACTATTGAGATCCCAGAGAGAAGCGTGCCTGCATTTAAACCATCTAATGCGTTTGTGGAGCAGGTAAAGGATGCTCATCAAAAATAATATGAAAAAGACCCAATGGATATTGCTTATTGCTGCGTTTGCTATTAGTATAGCGATATACCATTCGTTTGATTATGTGCGCGCTGAAAAGTCAACGGATCAAGTTCCTGAAGGAGCCATCGCACAGCAGGAAGTTAAAGAGTCGATGATTAAAGCGGCATTCGATAATTTAACGCCCGAAAAAAGAGCGAAAGCTGATAGTTTAATAAAAATCGAAGATTTTTTATCGCTGGCTGCTATTTTTGAAAAGTCTAATCTTTATGACGCTGCAGTAATGAGTTATGTGCAAGCGCAAAAAAGTTTAGACAAAGAGATTGATCTTTTATTTGTTGGAAAGAAGATAGTGAATTCACTCAAATTCCTTCAAGTTCCTGTTGTTAAGGAACAAGGTACTCGAGTGGCCAAGTCTATTTATGATGATTTGGTGAAAAAGGATCCGAACAATGCGGACTATCAAATAGGTTTAGCAGGCTGTTATATCGAAGGATTAAATGATGTGATGAGTGGTGTTAACATTTTGAAGAAAGTTCTTGAGGGTGAGCCTAAAAATATTCACGCTAATTTTCAATTGGGAAGGTTAGGAATTGTTTCTGGTCAATTTGATAAAGCGATAACAAGACTAGAGGTGGTTTTAGAACAAGACCCAAAGGATATTGATGCTTTATTATATATGGCTGAGGCTTATATTAGTATGAACCAGAATAATAATGCAGTTAAATATCTTCAACAAGCCGAACC
>Ga0181568_10001996_pt1 | contig 18576 bp, 12 predicted proteins | sample 101ome_20_FD_133758 | JGI IMG/M metagenome (GOLD analysis project Ga0181568, IMG submission 133758) | Coastal salt marsh microbial communities from the Groves Creek Marsh, Skidaway Island, Georgia - 101404AT metaG (megahit assembly) | ecosystem: Environmental > Aquatic > Marine > Intertidal...
CGGGCATTGCCCAGCCGCCTTGGTAGCCTTTGGGGACTATCAGAGATTCACCGGCCTTGTATTCATACTCACCACCACTGTCGGGCGTCAGGATTAATCTGCCCTCTAGGATGGTGATGAATTCATCGTAAATGGAGCCGTCAATTCTGACTTTTCCGGGTCCGGCCTCATATACGGACACCATAATGTTGCCCGTGTGGAAGTTATGAGTTCGGAAATCTGCTGACTCGTCCTCGGGCGTGACACCTTCGTCGTCAAACTCAGACAGGTCGCCAGCGGTGAGACCCTCACCCGCTAGGCGTCGCTGGTCGACAGGGATTGGTAAGGCCGAACCCGATGATTTACCTGTGCCTTCGTCCATATCACTCGCCCCACATGTCAGGTGACATGTTAGCGTCGGCGAAGGGCGATGTAAACGCTGTCAGTCATTCAGTGGAACGATCGTGAGGTTTCGAAACCAGCTCTTGCAGCCAAGCTTCGGGTCTTGTGTGTCCGTTAACCAAAAAATCTCGCTCAAAATTTTATCGGGAGTAAGAGTCACGCCTTGTCGAGCAACGAGTTGAATCAGGTTCTCGCAGGGTGAAAAGGGCAGGCGTCCTCCTTTTCTACCAGATCGTAGGCGAACATAAACTTGGCGACCCCCACGAGGATGCCACCCACCAATCCCAGCTCTAGGATTTCAGCGTCACTGAAATGCTTGGCAAGTTCTCGGTGCAGCGGGGGATTCAGTGCGCCCTCGGGATGTGTGAGAGCCAGCTGCTCTCCCAGCGCCAGCACCGCTTTTTCGGCATCGGTAAAAGGGCCATTCTCTGGGTCATCAAACGCGTCAATTTGTTCTTCGGTGAGGCCTGCCGCCAGTGCGTCCCGTCGATTGCCCTGATTACAGAAGCGGCAACCGTGTAGCGTTGAAAGTCGCAGTCTCAGAAGCTCTTTGTAGGGTTGTGCGACGCTGCCGCCGCGAAAGACTTCCCCGTAGAAAGAGCCCACATACCAGCGGTAAAGATCCGGGTGATTCGCGAAGACCTCAAAGAACGTAGCGTCCCCACGCAGCGCCATCGAGGCCTCCCACGCCGAGGCAATATCCTCCGGCATGTCAGAGGCATCGACTCGCTTCAGCGCAGGCTTAGGCTTCATTGTGGCCTCAGACCATGGCCTTAAGTTGTTCATCTCGGTAGCGGCCCAGCAAGAGCAGCGCCATTGAGCAGACGATGAAGCCCCACATGGAGTAGTAGAGCGCCTGATCGTAGGACCCGGTATTGCTGTAAACCGCGCCAAAGGCGGCGGGCCCGAAGCCGGCTCCAAGGCCAAACAGCGCATAAAGAGCACCGTAGATGCGCGCGTAGCTGCGCACGCCGAAGTAGCGGGACACCAGATACGCCAACAGGTCGTATTCAACCCCCGCCGCGACACCCAGAAGCACGATGGCAATGACCATTTGGCTATACGTTGGATCCGCGCCAGCAAACATCAGCATCGATCCCGCAGGCAAAATCATCAGCGCGCAGGCAATGGCCGGCGCCCAGATAAAATCGAGTAGATACCCAGCGATCAGTCGGCCAGCATAAACCGAGTAGCCGAGGAAGCTTGCCAGCAAAACCGCGTCCGCGCGGTCGAAGCCTTTGGAGCCCAACATGGTCTCCAAATTGGGAATGGGTCCGCCAATGGCGAAAGACAGTGGCAGAAAGATTGCCCCCAGTAACCATAAGCGCCAGTCGCGTACTGCCTGCGCAAAAGTAAACCCATATTGTTTGATGGTATTGCCTGCCTCGCGACTCAACTCGGCCAGGCCTTCTGCCCGCTTTGCGACCTTGGGATCGTCCACATCATGAAAGGCGATTAATGCCACCGGCAACGCGACAATCAGTGGTAAAAAGCCAATGCCGATATAGGCCATGCGCCAGCCGTAGGCATTGATCAGTGCCTCGGCCGTTAACTTCGCTGCCGCGCCACCAATCCCTGTGCCCACCAAGGCGATCCCCAGAGCCAGTCCGCGCTTTTCAGAAAACCAGCGCGAAATCGCTTTGGTAAAAGTGATGGGTAACGTGCCTGCGCTGAGTGCAGACAATAACCCCCAGAGGAACAGGTAAAGCGTGTGCGAACCGTTGTTGAGGGAGAACAGCATCATTCCCAGCGAAAACGTTAGCATGGAGATGAGGGCAACCTTCCGAACGCCGTAGCGATCCGACAGATAGCCAGCCAAGGGAGCGCTGATCACAGTCACGACGCAAAACGGTACCAGCCCAAACATGATTTGGTCGATGCCCCAGCCGAATTCCTCTGCAAGGGGCTGGGCGAAGACCCCAATGGTATAGAACGGCAGCGGTGACATGCCCAGCGAGATGCCAAACGTAGAGGCCAACACCACGGGCCAGCCGTATCGGAACTCGCGAAACTGCGATAAATCAACTGCCATTTTGTATTACCACGCTATTCTTATTGTACGACCGGTGTTCGGTCTTTCACCGGCATCATACCGGCGAATCGACGCGTTGCCAGTATCCCGGAGCGACAGGGGTCTTAGGCGGTGTTTCACGATAAGTGCTTGGCGACCTGACGTGATATAGCGATCTCGCCCTGATCGAAGTAAGCATCATGGTTTTCCTCGATGCTATCGAGATCGTACAAATAATTGACCATCAGGCCTGCCGATTGATGCAATCCTTTTTCACTGAGGTCTGCGGCCCAGTGAATGGCGTGTAGGCTGGCGCCGTTGCCTAAATGGAAGCGGGCGACGGGATCAAGCGCTTGATTACCGCGCCCCCGCTCGTTCACCAGATATTGGGCGCAAAGCGCGAGCATCTGGTGTTGTTTGGTTTGAGCCACCTCGGCACCCTCAACGCGAGCGGTAGATCTTATTTCGTGAAGATCGACGTCTAATTGCTCCTGCTGTTTATCCAGCCACTGGCAGAATCCCGGGATCGGTGAAAGTGTGACGTAGCGCTTGGCTTTTGGATGCCGTTTTCCTACCTCTTCTACGACTTGCTTGATCAGGAAATTGCCGAAAGAGACACCAGATAGACCAGAGTGACAATTACTGATGGAGTAAAACACCACAGTATCGAGATCACTCTCTTTGGCGGGCTCTTGGGTTTTATCAATTAATGGCGCGATGGCATTAGGGGTCCCCGCCGTAAGGGCGACCTCGACAAAAACCAGCGGGTCATCAGGCAGTGCGGGGTGAAAGAAGGCGAAGCACATCCGATTCTCTCGGAGCCTGGAGCGCAAGTCTCCCCAGCCCTGGATTTCATGAACGGATTCGTATTGGATAATCCGCTCTAGTACCGCTGCAGGTGAATTCCAGTCGATGAGCCTCAACTCTAAGAAGCCGCGGTTGAACCATGAGACAAACAGTTGCCTGAGGTCAGAATCCACGGGCGCGAGATGGGGGTGTTGTGGTAGCCATCGCAGCAGTGAACCGCGCATCTCCACCAGCACGGCGGTGGCTCCGGGGGCCATATTCATGCGGCGAAATAACTTTACGCGGGGGGCCTCGATCAGTTTGGTCAGCGTCGATAGATGGGTTGCCGTGGGCTGTGCCTTGTAATGTTCGGCAGCGCGAATAATGTCGTCAGGGACGACTGCAAAATCATGGGCCAGCGATTCGAAGAAGAGTCGCTGATTGGCGTCATCGAGGGCTTGATAATCCGCCATCACCTCGCAGGCCAGTGCTAACCCGGAGGCTTCACCTCGGTGATGCAGGAGTTGTTTGCATTTGGCAAGCAGGTCTCCCGAGGCGGCCTCGGCTGCGGCCTGGCGCCTGCGCGCAAGAATATCTTTACCCACATTGATCACGCTGCTGAGCAAACCCGCGAGCCCAGTGGCAGATTGCCGTTTTGCATCAATCGGAGGTTGCGCGTCTGCGGACATATTGGGCGTTACCGTGGCGTACTTTGGTTACTATAGCCAATGCAGGGAGCGCGCTCATTAATTAATCACGGGCGCCGCGTCAAAATGAGGTGAAGCCGATCTGATGCCGTGGCAGAGGAGCGCCCGCGCACTGAAGTGGCCCACCTGCCCATGGGGTGCCAAGACCGCCGCTCCGGACATCGAAATAATGCTGATGGGCTACTGGCACCGCCACCGCAGAGCAGCGGACAGCATATGTAATTTAATTACCAAAAATCAGTCAAAAATAGAGAATAAAGCCAGAATATGTTATTTTGTTACGAAATGATCGCGGCCGAATTTCATGCATCCTGAAGTCATTCGAGTTACTCAAACCATTGCTGATCGCAGCGGCGCCTTGCGCAACGATTACTTGCGAGACATTGAAGCAATGGCGGGTCAACCCATCAATCGTAGCCAGCTGAGCTGCGGCAATCTGGCGCATGGGGTGGCGGCCTGCGCGGGTGAAGACAAAACGGTGCTGAAGCTAATGGACAGTGCCAACGTCGGTATTGTTACTGCCTATAACGACATGCTCTCTGCTCATGCGCCCTATGTAGATTACCCGCAGAAGATAAAAGCCCATCTCAAATCTCTTGGCTGCACCGCTCAGGTTGCGGGGGGTGTTCCCGCTATGTGTGATGGCGTTACCCAGGGGCAACCCGGCATGGAGCTCAGTTTGTTTTCTCGCGACGTGATCGCGCAGGCGACGGCCGTCTCACTCTCTCACCAAATGTTCGATGCGGTTTTGATGCTGGGCATTTGCGACAAGATTGTCCCGGGTCTGGTGATGGGTGCGCTGCAATTTGGTCACCTGCCGACGCTCTTCGTGCCTGCAGGGCCAATGACAACTGGGCTTTCCAATAAAGAGAAAGTGCGCATTAGACAACTTTTTGCCGAGGGCAAGGTCGATCGAGCGGCGTTACTGGACGCAGAGATGGCCTCTTACCATGGTCAAGGCACCTGCACGTTCTATGGGACTGCCAACTCCAACCAGATGGTGTTGGAGGCAATGGGCTTGCAGTTGCCCGGCAGCGCGTTCGTTAATCCCGATACGCCATTGCGGGAAGCCCTGACCCGCGCCGCTGCAGAGCACGTTGCAAAAATAGCGCGCACCAGCCGGCAACCGCTGCCGCTCGCTCACGTCATTGATGAAAAAAGTTTTGTGAATGGCATTGTCGCGCTATTGGCATCTGGTGGATCAACCAACCTGTGTATTCATCTCATTGCCATGGCGCGGGCAGCGGGCTTGGTGATTAATTGGTCTGATTTTGATCGCCTGTCAAAAGTTACCCCGCTGTTGGCGCACATCTATCCCAACGGAAGCGCCGATATCAACCATTTCCATGCGGCGGGGGGCACAGGTTTTCTGTTCAAGGAACTGATCAGGGCAGGGCTGATGCATGGCGATGCCAAGGTCTGTTTTGGTGGGCAACTCGGTGATGCCTGCATTGAGCCTTATCTCGATGGCGAGCAATTGCAATGGCGTAGCGCGCCGGATACGAGCCTTGACGCCGACGTCATTCGTCCGGTGGATGCGGCATTCTCTGCCGAGGGTGGTATCAAACTGCTGGAGGGGAATTTGGGCAGATGCCTGATCAAGTCCTCCGCGCTTGCCGAGACCCACGGTTCGGTTAGTGGACCTGCTGTGGTCATCTCTCATCAGGATGAGCTTAAGCAGCTGTTTGAGCAAGGTGCCCTCGATAGAGATTGTGTAGTGGTTGCGAGATTTCAGGGCCCCTCGGCCAATGGAATGCCTGAGCTTCACAAGTTAATGCCTATTCTTGGCGTACTGCAGGACCGGGGTCACGCGGTGGCGCTGGTCACCGACGGTCGCTTGAGTGGGGCATCTGGCAAGGTGCCCGCTGCTATTCATGTTACGCCTGAGGCGGCCAGCGGCGGGGTAATCGGCCTGGTTCAGGATGGCGATCAGATTTCCTTGGATGTGAAGGCAGGGCAGTTAACCTTGGAGGTTGATGAGGCGCTATTGGCATCGCGCACCTGCGCCGATAGTCCGGCCAGTGATAACACGGTGGGGCGCGGCCTTTTTGCATTGAGTCGAACCAATGTGACGGATGCAGAGAGCGGTGCCAGCATGCTGTTTCCCCACTTGCCCTCGAATGTGCTCCTTGCTGAGCCAGCGGTGCTTCAGGCAGATAAGGCGAGCTATGGCCACTGACACGCCTGACAAGGTGAGACCTCTGTATCTGCTGGCAGACATTGGCGGCACCAATGCCCGCTTCGCCTTTGCCGAGCCGGGGGAGGTCAATCCGGTGGCGATCGCCAGTTATGCCGTGACCGAATTCCCGTCCTTTGACGGCGTGTTGCGACAATTGCGGAAAGACTGGCACGAGCTCTCGCTCGCCAACACAACACTCGCGCGCATTTGCCTTGCGGTAGCCGCGATTCCTGATCAGCCGGAAATTAGCTTTACCAACAATGCCTGGCGCTTGACGGCGGAAAGCGTTGCGGCGCAAACGGGTTGTCCAAACATCAGCATCGTGAATGACTTTGCGGCGGTCGCTCGATCACTTCCCGCGCTGGGGCCTCGGCATCTCGAAGCGATTGGTGGTGGCAGCGTGCAAAAGGGCGAGCCCATGGTGGCGATTGGCCCGGGCACTGGCACCGGTGTGGCGACGCTCGTTTTTGACACCGCCGGCAGGCCCATCGTGGTGGCCGGCGAAGGGGGCCATGTCGATTTTGCACCTATTACTGATATCGAAGCCAAAATTCTCTCCCGGTTGCGGGCGCAGTTTGGTCGCGTGTCTATTGAGCGGCTCCTGTGCGGTGAGGGCATTATGAATATCTACCGGGCGCTCGCGGATATCCGGGCTCTTCCTGTGATTCATCTCGTGCCCGAGGCGGTCGGCGGAGCGGCGCAGCTTGGCGATGATGCACTCGCGGTTGAGACCATGAATACGTTTTTTTCCGTCCTCGGTGCAGCGGCGGGAAATCTGGCGCTGACGCTCGGAGCCCGTGGCGGCATCTATGTGGCGGGCGGCATATCGCCGCGATATATCGCGCTGCTGCGAAAAAGTGATTTTAGGGCGCGGTTTTTGGCCAAGGGCCGGTTTGCCGACTTCAATGGTGGCATTGCCACTTACGTGGTGACGCATCCAGATCCCGGTCTGTTGGGTGCCGCCATGTTGTGTGTTGAAGGAGACGACGATGGCCAGTGATTCCCTGCTCTCAGGGCTCTCTTGCCCGGTGATTCCGGTAGTCGTCATTGAGCAAATTGAGCACGCGTTGCCGTTGGCGGAGGCACTGTTTTCAGGGGGCATTGCCGCGCTGGAAATTACCTTGAGAACCGACTTGGGCCTCGAGGCGATCAGCAGAATTAAGGCAGCGTTTTCTGACAGGCCTGTGGGAGCGGGGACGGTCTGCACGCCCGCGCAATTTGACGCTGCGGCGCACGCCGGCGCTGACTTTATCGTTGCCCCCGGCATGACATCAGCGTTGTTTTCCAAGGCTGCCGAGTATTCCATTCCATTCCTGCCCGGGGCGGTGACGGCGTCCGAAGTGATGCGCGCATTGGACGAGGGCTTCACCACGCTGAAGTTTTTTCCTGCCGAGACGTCGGGGGGCGCCGCAGCGCTCCGCGCCCTGTCAGGACCTTTCTCATCGGTGCGCTTTATGCCAACGGGCGGCATTACTCGCGAAAATGTAGATGCCTATCTTCAATTGGACAATGTGCTGGCAGTCGGAGGCTCGTGGCTGACACCGCGGTCTCTCTGCGCAGCGCAACAGTGGGAGCAAATTCAGAAACTGGCCAGTGATACAGCCAACCTGTCACGGGCGTTACGGAGTGAGGTGCCACAGTGAGCAAGGTTGACCTGATTATTTTTGGCGCCACGGGGGATCTGTCGGCCAGAAAATTGTTCCCGGCGCTGTTCCATCTCGACGTCGCAGGCTTATTACCGGGCGATTTGAGAATTGCTGCAGTTGCTCGTCAAGACCAGCAGAGTGACGCATTTCAAAGTGAGTTGAAAACCAAGATGAACGCCTATTTGCGCGGCGGCATTGAAGACGACGCTTGGCGTCGCTTTGTGGGGCGGATCGACTACATTACCGCAGATTTTTCGCAGCCCAACGCTTTTGTCGGTCTGCGGGCATGGCTAGATGATTCGCGGGTGAGTTTGTTTTATTTGGCGACTCCCCCATCACTATTCACCACGATCTGTGAGCATTTGAGTGCGGAAAATTGTCTGACAGGGCCGTGCCGAATTGTCCTTGAAAAACCGATAGGCGAGGATCTGGCGACGTCGAAGCAGGTCAATGAGACCCTCGCGCGCTTTTTTGATGAGCAGGACATTTATCGAATAGACCACTATCTCGGCAAAGAAACCGTTCAGAACTTACTGGTACTGCGGTTTGCCAACCGCTTTATCAATTCACAATGGGATCAGGGTTGTATCGATCATATCCAGATCACGGTCGCTGAAAAGGTCGGTATAGAAGGGCGCTGGACTTACTATGACGGTGTGGGTCAATTGCGCGACATGGTGCAGAACCATCTCATGCAGCTGTTGTGCCTGGTTGCAATGGAGCCGCCGAACTCACTCGAGGCAGAGAGCATCCGCGACGAGAAAGTTAAAATTGTGAAGGCGCTTCGGGTTATTGATGACAACAACGTCAAAGATCATGTGGTGAGAGGCCAATACAGTCAGGGTGTCATCGATGGAGACACCGTGCCCGGCTATCTGGACGAGGAGGGCTGCCAAAACCCTGAAAGCGATACCGAGACATTTGTCGCCATTAAGGCCTTTGTCGATAACTGGCGGTGGTCGGGCGTGCCTTTCTACCTGCGGACTGGGAAGCGGATGCCCGAAAAGGTCACGGAGATCATTATTCAATACAAGGCGTTACCGCATCATATCTTCGGTGAGGGGGAATCCGCTGAGCCCAATCGGCTGATCATCCGTTTGCAACCCAACGAAGGAATAGAGATGAGTATGGTCTCAAAGCGGCAGAGCTTGAAGAACAAGATGTCTTTACAGACCCATACGCTCAACTTCGATTTCCGCGAGGACTCGGACATCGATCGCATCCCCGATGCTTATGAGCGATTGATTCTGGATGCCATTAATGCAGATCCCTCATTGTTTGTGGGTCGGGAAGAGATCGAGGAGAGCTGGCGCTGGTGCGACCAGCTCATATCGGCTTGCGAGCAGTGTCAGCTGACGGTGAACGCCTACCAGGCGGGCAGTTGGGGCCCGAGTAAATCTGAACTGCTCATTGATCGAGATGGTCGAAGCTGGCATGCCTGATATGCAGGTATTTGACGATCGGCAAACGCTGGATACTGCTTTGGCGGCAGCGGTATCAGAACGACTGCAGACGGCATTGGCATCTCGCGACAAAGCTTATTTGGTCGTTTCTGGTGGTAGCACACCCGCCAATTTATTTGCTCTGCTCGCCCGCACACCTATCGCTTGGCATCGGGTCGTGGTGTTACTGGCGGATGAACGTTGGGTGCCGGCCCATGATAAAGATCGCAACGAGCGCTTGGTGCGCGAGTCTTTGCTGACTCAACACGCAAGAGACGCGGCGTTTATCTCGCTCATCCCGGCGTCTGTGGAGGGTGAAGCAGATATTGCGAGTGTGTCTGCGGCTGTTGCCGCATTGCCCACGTTCGATGTGGTTTTATTGGGCATGGGTGAGGATGCGCATACCGCGTCGCTTTTCCCCTGCTCGGCCGAACTGCAAGCCGGTATGACAACACATGAAGGCGTGCTTATCACTCGACCCGCGTCGGCCCCTCACACGCGGGTATCACTATCCAAACATCGTCTGAGCAATACCCGTCATGGCATGCTTCACATTGTCGGGGAAACAAAAAAGACGGTTTTGCAACAGGCCGTTGAGAGCGGAGATGAGATGCGATTCCCCGTCAGTGCTTTTACATCCCAACCCGGTTTCGATTGCTGGTGGGCCCCCTGATACTGTCGAGGCCTGACCCACAGATGGGGCAGTGTAGATTGGCGATCCAGCGAGGGCAGACTGCGGCAAAAAAACGGGGGCATGACGCCCCCAAAGCACTCACCGGTTAGGGGCAGCCTCAGGCGGCCACTCCCATGTTTGATTTGATCGCGCTGGTCGCCATTGCGAGACCCGTGTCTAGCATGCGATTTGAGAATCCCCACTCGTTGTCGTACCACGCCAGCACTTTCACCAACCGTCCCTGAACGCGGGTGTGATTGGCGTCAAAGTTGCTGGAGAAGCTGTTGTGATTGAAGTCAATCGACACCAGGGGTTGTGTGTTGTAAGCGAGCACGCCCGCTGTATCAGCTTCGGCGGCTTGCAGCATGATCGCGTTGATTTCCTCCGCCGATGTGTTGCGGGATGCAGTGAACGTCAGATCCACCAGCGATACATTTAAAGTGGGAACCCGCACCGCCAGGCCGTCGAGTTTGCCTTGTAGCGCCGGCATAACCAGGCCAATTGCTGCCGCGGCGCCTGTTTTGGTCGGTATCATGCTGTGCGCTGCAGCGCGCGCCCGGTAGGCGTCACTGTGATGCACGTCGGCCAGACTTTGGTCGTTGGTGTAGGCGTGAATGGTGGTCATGAGCCCTTGCTCGATACCGACGGTCTCGCTCAAAGGTTTGACCAGAGGAGCGAGGCAGTTTGTGGTGCAGGACGCGTTGGAGACAATGACGTCGGCTCCCGACAGCAAAAGGTGATTGATACCGTAGACGACGGTTGCATCCATACCTTTACCAGGCGCAGATACGAGTACCCGTTTGGCTCCAGCGGTGATGTGCTTTCGAGCCGCTTCCCTGTCGGTGAAGAATCCCGTGCACTCGAAGACGATGTCGATTGACAACTCGCCCCAAGGCAGTTGCGCCGGGTCGCGCTCGGATAGGATTTTTATTCGATCGGTCCCCACTAGCATGTCACCATTATCAACGGTAACGACTTGGGGAAACCGCCCATGGGTTGTGTCGAATTGGGTTAAATGGGCATTCATGTCTGGAGAACCCAGATCGTTGATGGCGACCAGCCGCATCGATTGCTGCAGTTCAGGTCGCTCATAAAAAGCGCGGAGCACGTTGCGCCCGATCCGCCCGTATCCATTAATCGCGACGTTGATCATCTGAGTTACCTCCGCACCGACCTTCATTGAGGGCAAAACGCCTCTGTTTAACTCATCCTTGGTACTGTTAACTTCATCACACTGCGCCCAGTATGTAGTTTTATTACAAAAAAAACCACTAATACGGCGATATTTTCGTTATTTATTTTGTTTTATTACATAAAATATCGCTAAACTCAAGCCGGTAGGGGCCTGAAAGCGGATGGACGTCGGATTGCTTAGCGGGGACTCTGTGTCAGTACAAGGCATGGCAGAAATATGAATCAGGAAAATAACCTTCTGACCCAGTTGAGCGCCGCGTTGCCTGACCTGAACAAGTCTGAGGCGAAAGTGGCCAATGCAATTCTCGAAGATCCAGAAGCTGCCACCAGATCGAGTATTGCTGTGCTCGCGACTGCCGCGGGTGTCAGCGAACCCAGCGTCAATCGCTTTTGCAAGCGCTTTGGCGCGACGGGATTTCCAGACTTTAAGCTGCGCTTAGCGCGCTCGTTGGTGTCGGGCGTGCGTTATATCAGTCGTGCGGTGGAGCTTGATGACGATATCAATACCTACCCCCGCAAGCTGTTTGACAACACCATTACAGCCTTGATGCTGGCGCGAGATCAGCTACCCCTCGCCGCAATAGAGCGGGCCGTCGATTATTTGGCGCAAGCGCGGCACATCTACTTTTTTGGGCTGGGCACTTCGGCAGCGGTTGCACAGGATGCCGAGCACAAGTTTTTCCGGTTTAAAGTCCCTGTGACTACCTGCACAGACCCCCTGATGCATCGCATGTTGGCGGCGGGTGGCGGTGTGGGGGATGTATTCTTTTTCATTTCCCACACTGGGCGGACGGCGAGCCTGGTTGAGACAGCCGAGCTCGCAAGGACCACAGAGGCCACGGTGGTCTCATTGACTTCGGCCGATTCGCCCTTGGCTGACGCGAGTCATCTCAGCATCAATTTGAGCGTGACGGAAAACACAGAAGAGTACTTGCCCATGACATCGCGCATTGTGCAACTTGCCGTGCTGGATGTTTTGGCGACCGGAATGACCCTGCGCCGCGGTGAGAGCATCTTGCCGCATTTGGCGCGGATTAAAGACAGTGTGAAATCGACCCGTCTTCCCTCGGGAGATCCGTAGGCGGTCATAACGAATCAAGGAGATACCATGACCGAAGCGGTAAATACCGCTCCGCTGCGTGCCCACGTGCGTTTACTCGGCGATATGTTAGGTAAGGTCATTCGGGACAATGCAGGTGAAACCCTATTTCAACGGGTTGAGCACATTCGCATTTGCTCCAAGGAGGCTCAGGAAAGTGATACTTGGAGCGCGCTCGATCAGTTGCTAGCGTCACTGGAAGAGCAGGAATTCCTCACAATTGCTCGAGCATTCAGCCAGTTTCTTAATTTGGCGAATATTGCAGACCAACAGCACACTACTTCGGTTCACAGTGCTGAGCATTTCTCGGCGACCGCGGTCTTAGCGAGGACACTCGACGCGCTGCAGGCCGAAGCCAAGGCGTCGGACATCGAGGCCGCTATCGACGCGCTCAGAATTGACCTCGTGCTGACGGCGCACCCAACCGAGATTACGCGCAGAACCCTGATTCACAAACATAGAGCCCTGAGTGACTGCTTGGCTCAACTTGATCAGAGCGCTGCCACCCCAGTGTCTCGCCAGCAAACCCAGCGCCGCATCGCCGATTTGATTTCGCAGATATGGCATACCGAAGACTTCAGACCTCGCAGACCGACACCAGTCGACGAGGCGCGCTGGGGTTTTGCGGTAATCGAGAACTCTCTCTGGGATGCGGTGCCACAGTTTATGAGAGAGGTGGATCACGTTTGCGACGATTTCTCTCTGATACCCCGCGGGCCCGATTGGCGCCCGATTTCGCTGTCCAGTTGGATTGGAGGCGACCGGGACGGAAACCCAAATGTCACGGCGCTGGTGACCAGGGAAGTCCTGCTGCTGGCGCAGTGGCAAGCCTGTGAACTTTTTAGCGCCGATATCGCCGTGCTCTACGAGGAGTTGTCGGCTTTCACGGCGACGCCGGCGCTGATCGAGCGCGCATCCGGTGCGCGAGAGCCTTATCGCGCTATTTTAAAGCCGCTGTTGGTCGTGCTTCTGCGACAAAAACAGGCGCTTGAGGAGGCGCTGAATCAGGGCGCTTCTGCGCCCGAATCCCTCACTGGGGCTTTCCTGCTGGAGCCATTACAGGCGTGCTATGACAGCTTAATGGACTGCGGTTTGGTAGAGATGGCTCAGGGTGCGCTGCGCGACACGCTGCGTCGCGCGCATTGCTTTGGCCCGTATCTCATTCAACTGGATATACGGCAGGAAAGTAGCCGGCATCGCTCTGTTTTGAGCGCCATTACCCAATTACTTGACGTCGGTGATTACAACGATTGGTCCGAGGAACAGCGTCTTGTCTGGTTGCGGGGAGAGCTGGCGAACCCGAGGCCACTGATACCCAGCGGCAGTGTGTTCGATGCCAAGGATCAGGAGGTCATCGACACCTTTGAGGTCATTTCGCAGACGCCACCGACTGCCCTGGGGGCTTATGTCATCTCCATGGCGTCCTCCGCCTCCGATGTTCTGGCGGTTCAACTGTTGTTGAAGTCGACCGGGTGCTCACTCGACATGCAAGTGGTTCCCCTCTTCGAAACTTTGGCAGATTTACAGGGAGCATCTGCGGTCGTGGCCGCCCTGCTAGAGGATCAGAGCTATCGGGCACGCATTGATAACCAAATGATGGTGATGATTGGGTACTCCGACAGTGCCAAGGACGCTGGCATGTTGGCGGCGGGCTGGGCGCAATACCGCGCGCAGGAGTCATTGCTGCAAACCTGTGAAGCCCACGGCGTTGACTTGACGTTGTTTCATGGTCGAGGCGGCACAATCGGGCGCGGAGGCGCCCCTGCGCATCAGGCGCTGTTGTCACAGCCCCCCGGTTCACTGGCACAAGGGCTACGGGTGACAGAGCAAGGCGAAATGATCCGCACCAAATTGGGTATGACATCGCTCGCCGTCAATACGCTGGGACAATATGCCAGCGCGATATTACAGGCGAATCTGGTGCCGCCACCGAAGCCGACGGCAGAATGGCGGACGCTGATGGATGCTTTGGCGGCAACGTCATGCGATATCTATCGTCGATGGGTTCGTGAAGACTCACAATTCGTGGCTTTTTTTAGGCAAGCGACTCCCGAGCAGGAACTGGCAAATTTGCCCCTGGGTTCCCGTCCGGCGCGCCGACAAACAGGTGGCGGTATTGAGAGCCTGCGGGCTATCCCCTGGATTTTCGCTTGGATGCAAAATCGTCTGATGTTGCCGGCATGGCTGGGTGCGGGTGAGGCACTCCAGATGGCGCTTGATGAGGGAAAGCATCATCTGCTGCAAGAGATGTTGCAGGAGTGGCCGTTCTTTCGAGCAAGGTTGTCGATGTTGGAAATGGTATTTGCAAAGTCAGACCACTCTATCTCCGCACACTACGATGCTTTACTGGTGGACGCTGAATTGGCCCCTGTTGGTGAGCGCTTGCGGGGTCAACTGCAGCGCGATATCGCTACCTTACTTACCATTATTGGATCACCCGAGTTGCTGGTCCACGATTCCTGGGCGCAGCAGTCTATTGGGCTCAGGAATATTTACACCGCGCCGCTTAACTTGCTGCAGGCGGAGCTGCTCAGGCGCGCACGTAGCGACGCCAACCCCCTCATTCAACAGGCGCTGATGGTGACCATGGCGGGCATCGCCGCGGGTATGCGTAATACAGGTTAATGTAGGGTAGCGACTCTCACTGTCTTTGGCTTTGCTCGCGCGGAGTAAACCTGAAAGTCATTGCTTAAGATGATCAGCCCAGATGGCGTACAGCAACGCCCCCAGCATGAATAGCATCACCACCGAAAAGGGCAGAGCACCGATAATCATTACCGAGCGCAGCGCATCCATACCCCCCGCGAATAAGAGCGTGATGATCACACTGCCCAATAGTAGGCTCCACAACACAATGTGTCGGGCCCGTACCCCATCCGGTGCGCCACCTGAGACGATGGTGTTGATGACCAAAACCGCAGAGTCTGCCGACGTCACTAGGTAGGTAATGAGCAGCACCACGCACAGTGACGCGATAGGCAGTATCCAGTTAGCTGAAAACAACGCGTCCACGGTAGCGAATAGCTGCTCCGACAGGTCGGCCTTAAGGATGCTACCGTTGGCGCCGCCACTGATTTCAAGATCCAGCGCAGTGCCGCCGACGATGCAAAACCACGTAAAACACATGAGCGATGGGAGCAGTATAGCGCCCACCACATATTCCCGAATGGTTCTCCCTCTCGATACTCGCGCCAAAAACAAGCCGACAAATGGTGTGAAAGCAATCCACCAGGCCCAGTAAAATACAGACCACGCAGACTGCCAATCGCTGAGCGACTGCGCGGTTTTTGTATCTCCGTCGCTCCATATGGTCAGCGACATTGCAAGTATTTCACTCAGATAGGCCTTGAGGCCCGAGATAAACATCTCTGCCGCAAACGCGGTTGCACCAAATACAACAAAAATCGCGAGCAGCAGCCAAGACAACACCATATTCAGATTGGATAACCAGCGAATTCCGCGGCCGATGCCGGACAAAGCCGACAGCATCGCGGCTGAAGTCAAGAGAATGACGGCGAGTGCCAGTGAGAGCAGACTGGGTTTACCGTCGCTGATCAGCCAGGACCAGTCGGTGATGTGATAAGCACCAAAGGCGAGCTGGTTAACTCCGTAACCGATGGTGACGCCAATGCCAATAATCGTCGCGAGAATTGCGGCAGCATCAACTACGGCCCCCACTTGTCTGCCCATATTGGCAGTGAGGACAGCGGTAAAGGGAGATCGAATCGTGAGCGGCATGTCTCGCCGGTAAGAAAAATAGGCGAGAGATAAACCCACAATGGCATAGCATCCCCACGGCGTGAGTCCGTAGTGGAGCAGCGTCCACTTGTAGGCGGAGGCCAAGTTGTCAGGGTCCAGAGCGGTAGTGGTACCCAAAATGACATCGGGGTTATTGGCAAAGTGTGCCAGCGGTTCGGCAGTAGAGTAGGTCAGCATGCCGACGCCGATGCCTGCGCCAAACATCATTGAAAACCAGGCAAAGCGGCTGAACTCGGGGGTACTGTCGTTGGAGCCCAGCCGAATACCCGCGGTCCGGGGCATGATTGCCAGTACCAAGCTCATGGCCATGAAGGTCGCCGAGGCATAGATGTACCAGCCGCCAAAGTAGCTGATGGTAATGGCCTGAATGTTCATCAAAATATCGCCAGCATCGGACGCCAAAGAGGCCCAGAGTACTAGCGCGATGACGATGATTTTGACTGATATCGCTACCCAGCGGTTCTGACCTTCATAAAAGCCTGAGGTCTCGACCGGGGTAATGATGTCCGTCATGGATTCTCCTAGGGTGTTGCTCGGCTGATGAGTTTCGTAGGTGGCGGCACCGTCATTCCACCAGTCAGTCTTTTGCTTATGGCTCGAAGCGATGCTTGCAGCGCGGTGGCGGCCGATAATCCCTCCGTAGAGGCCCACTCTTCGAGGGATGTTGCCACGGCGGGATCTGTCTTGCCCGAAGCGAGCGCCACCTCCGCCAACTGCAGTGTCTCATACAGGGCTGCTGAGGTCTCGGTGAGTTTCGGTTGCGCGCGAATCAGCTGATCGAGGTAAGCCATTGCAATCACCGGTTCTGCTGGCCACGTGACCGGGTATTGTTGCTGCGGGTTGAAAAGTCCTCCTTGATCGGCCATCTCTGCTGCGGCAATTTCGTTGGCGGAGAGATACTCGCTGGGCGCCAGCGCAAATACATCAATGCCGCGAATGATCTCTGTTCCATAGATGCGGCCTTGGTACCAATAGGTCGACCAGTAGCCGCCGGTAACAAGGTCCTCGTCATCAATGGGACCTCGGTCAAAATAGGCGATTTCTATTGGGTTGCTGGAGTCAGTGAAGTCGATTACCGAAAGCCCGCCCTGATACCAGGCCTGCACAAAAATGTCCCGCCCGGGGACCGGAACGATAGAGCCGTTGTGGGCGACACAGTTTTCGGTTTCGCTCTGCGGTGCGGGCATTTTAAAGTGGGATTGGAAGACCAGTTTTCCGTCGACGATGTCATAAATCGCATCGGCACCCCAATTCAGTGGGTCGTAAGCCCTGCATCGGGGCCTTGAGCCGCCACCCCATTCATCAGTGAACAGCACCTTGGTCCCGTCGTTGTTGAAGGTGGCAGAATGCCAATACGCGAAGCCGGTATCGGTTGCCACGTCCAGCCGTTGGGGTGAACGCGGTTCTGAGATATCGAACAGGATGCCATTACCTGAACAGGCCCCCGCGGCGAGATTGAGGCTTGGGAACACAGTGATGTCGTGACACTCGTCTGTGCGACTGGTTTTTTGAGAGTCATCACCATGATCACCACCCCGCCATAGCCCCGCCAAGGCTCCCGTCTCGACGTCGGCAAATACTGTTGGACTGTCGATAATGCGTGCCTCGGAGGGTTGGTCGACGGGTATCTCTATAACATCGATCCGGAAAAGCGCGGTGCGGTCGTCGCCCGGCGATTCATCGAAGCACCCCGCCAGTTCTTCCTCGTCCCGTACTCTTGAGGTGCCAGAGTTATAAACAATCAGCTTTCCATCCGGGCCGGGCCCCGAAACTACCGAGTGCGTATGCGAGCCGCGGCAGGTTTGTACTGCACCGACTTGACGTGGTCGCGTTAAATCGCTGATGTCAAATATGCGAAGACCGCGAAAGCGCTCCTCGCTTACGTCAGCTGTTACGCCCTCAAGGCCGCAGTCGACTCGGCCACGCGTCTCCTCGACTGACATAATCAGCAGATTATTGATAATCGATACATCACCCTGGCCACCCGGGCATACCACTGAAGCCATTAGCGCGGGAGTGCCGTCGTCACTCAGCCGGTAAATGTTAAAACCGTGATAGCTTCCCGCCACCATCACGTCTTCGCGAAAGGCGATGTCGGTATTCGAAAAGCTCAACATGGGTGAGCGCGGGTCAGGTTTGGCGTCGTCTTCCTTGTCGCTCTTGTCGGGATCGCCGTCGGCGCTCTCCTTGTTCATCGACTCGGTGAGGTCAATTTGTTCGTCATTTATCGGAGTGTCTTTTGCCGATGCCGCGTCGGTAGCATGTGAGTCATGTTCAGCGGGATGTCCATCATGCGCGGCGTGTTGGCCTTTTGATTCGCTTGATGCGTCATCGCGCTGGTTTTCGTCATCAGGGTCGGAGTCAAGAAACCGCTCGGGAGGCAGTTCGGCAGGGTTCGCGGGATCATAAAAACCCGCGGGTTTGGTGAGCACTGCGACTTTGCGAAGGTTCCAGATCGCCTCACCGGCGTCGTGAAAGCCAGAATCTAGTTGCGCCCTGGGATCATCAGAAAGACCGAGCAGGAGTTCGTGCATCAGTTCAATTTCTTTATTCTGGTCTTTAGTGATGTCGTTGGTGAACTCGAACAAAACCGGGTCATAGGCCGAACCTGGCTGATCCATGAGGGTCTCAACCATTTCGATGGCCCCCTCGTGATGCGTAATCATTAATGTAAGGAATTGGCGATCAAAGTCCGAGCC
>Ga0181568_10001998_pt1 | contig 18567 bp, 17 predicted proteins | sample 101ome_20_FD_133758 | JGI IMG/M metagenome (GOLD analysis project Ga0181568, IMG submission 133758) | Coastal salt marsh microbial communities from the Groves Creek Marsh, Skidaway Island, Georgia - 101404AT metaG (megahit assembly) | ecosystem: Environmental > Aquatic > Marine > Intertidal...
AAATCGAAACCTTTCTTAGTGGAGCTGCCGGGAGTCGAACCCGGGTCCGGAGAAGGAATTGAGTCACGCTTTCTACATGTTTATCAGCTATTGTTTTCGAGGTAAATCAGGTTAGCCGAAGACCTCCATTTACCCTTATCCTGCTGATAAGTCCACCGCTAGCAGGGATTACGGCGAACTATTCGGGCATTTCGACCGCCTCGAATCTGTCGCAGCCCAAACAAAGCAACAGGAGGCGGATGGCATTAGCTTAATCTCTCAGATTAGGCAGCCATGGCGTAATTGTTTGCGCCATTTATGGGTTTGAAGGTTCTGATTAAAGAGACTACCTACAACACTCTACATGCTTACATGTCAATTGGCCATCCCGTCAAATCCAGTCAGCCCCTTGACTTTGAATACACTACAAAGGTAATTCCAATATCTTCGAGACTGCCCATTTGTCCGTATTTTACCATCACACAACAATTCAATTTACCTATCCGTTGTGTAATGAATACATTTGTGTCATGGTTCGATACTGCCTCCTAATATTCACCCTTTTGAGCTATTTCGCTCCATCATTTGCACAGAATGCAGATGAAGAGTTGGCGGCTCAATACTACCAAGAAGGCGAGTTCGATAAAGCGGTTATCTTATACAAAAAGCTGCACAAGAAAGATCACGAATCAATATACATCTATCAGAACTACCTCTCTTGTTTGCTCGAGTTAAAAGAACTCGATGAGGCGGAAAAAATGGTCTCGAAACAAGTAAAACGGCATGCAGACCGACCGAACTACACGGTTGACCTCGGTTACATCTACAGCTTGAAAGGTGATGAAAAACAGCAGCACAAACTGTACGATGACATCATCGAGGAAACGGTCAAGAAAATCAAAGAGGAAGTCTCTTATCCGGCGAGCACAGCGGAACTACTCTCTGCCGCTTTTCAAAAAAGAGATGAATACAACTACGCAAAAAAGTCTTTGCTCGATACTCGTAAGGCATTAGGTGTGCCCAGCTTGTTCGCTCAAAGCCTCATCGACATCTACAAGTCTTCTGGCGACTATGAAGAATTAATAGACGAGTGTCTTCTTGTCCTAAAGTACAACCACAGCGAAATTGAAGCAACCAAAGCAAACTTAATTTACTTGGTAGACCGAAACATTAAAATCGACTACCTCCAGGAGCGTGTGTCCATCTACCTGCAGAAATTTCCCGAAAAACAGGTTTATGACGACCTGCTCATGTGGGTGTTTGTTCAGCAAAAGAAGTTCCGCTCTGCATACCGTCAGGCAGTAGCTATGGACAAAAGGAGGCAAACCGAAGGTAAGTATCTTATCGACTTAGCCGCGATTTGCTTGTCAAACATGGAATATGCGATTGCAATCGACTGTTACGACAAGGTTCAAACATTTGGTGAAGATGGCTTCTTTTATCGAAACGCTGTAATCGGTAGCGTCGAAACCGGCTACCAGCAAATCATGCTTACCAACAGCTACACCGAGGATCAGTTGGATGCACTGATCCTGCGTTTTGAAACTATCATCAAGTCTTTCGGACAGAACCACGAAATAGCTCCGGCGAAAAAGTGGCTTTCTGATCTATACATATACCACAAACATGAGCTTGATAAAGGCATTGAACTGTTGGAAGATGTAGTTAAGATGCCTCGTCTCCGCAGCAACTTCAGTGGTGCATATAAGCTTGCTCTTGGTGATGCGTATCTGATGAAAGATGAAGTTTGGGATGCAACGTTGCTCTATGGCCAGGTAGACAAAGATTTCAAGGAAGACCCTTTGGGCCAAGAAGCAAAGCTGAGAAACGCAAAGCTCTCCTATTACCGTGGTGATTTTGATTGGGCAAAAGACCAGTTAGACGTCTTAAAAACCGCAACCTCTCAACTCATATCAAACAATGCCATAGAGCTTTCTTTGCTTATCAAGGATAACACCGGACTAGATAGCAGCACGGAAGCACTGAACGAATTTGCAAGCGCTCAGCTGCTCTTGTTTCAAAACCGTTTGGAAGAAAGTTTAAAAATCCTCAACATGCTTCCGTTTAAATACCCAAACCACGCTTTAGAAGATGAAATCTATCTAACCAAAGCAAAGATTTTCGAGAAGCAACGAGAGCATACAAAAGCTGAAGAATACTACCTGAACGTTATCAATTACTTTGGTGATGATATTCTTGCGGACAACGCGGTATACGCATTGGCTCAACTGTATGAGAACAACCTAAACAACGAACAAAAGGCTCTTGAGATGTATGAAAAGCTCATATTTAACTACAACTCCAGTTTGTTTGTGGTGGATGCTCGTAAACGATATAAGGTTCTAAAATCCGCTTCTGAAAAGGAGGAAACTCCCTAGGGCCGATTAAAATAGGTCGTTGAGTGCTTGTGTGAGTTCTGCTCGGCTATGACCTTGTCCAACGAAACGTTTTTCTTCATTGCAATCTTTGTAAATTACAATCGTTGGAAAACCGGGGATGTTTCTGTCTTTTACCAATTGGTCAAAGTCTTCAAACTCCACCTCTGCAAAGAATACATCGGTATACTGTCCATCTTCTGACACCTCCTCCACCGCAGGTCGTTGTGCTGCACATTTGCTACACCAAGATGCGTGATAAAACACCATCGACACCCCTTCAGAAATTCCGGTATTGAACTGCTCTTCTGAAGTAATGTCAACCAAATCGTTGTCTGACGTCTCTACAGTGGCTTGGTCACCACAACCGGCTAAAGCTGAAACTGCTGTTGCAATTAGAATAAAAAGTACTGTTTTTCTCACTGTCATGTTTGTTGGTAATCCGGCTTCAAGAATCCTGACACTAGACAACACCTTTATGAGGATGTTTACCGCGAAACTGACGATACCATTGCTTTAAGTCGGATATCATCGTGTCCACATCTTGATCGGTTGTTTTTAGTTCTCCCAAAACAACGGTTTTTGTGGAGTAATCGAATGCGACCGGTAAAATAGGTACGTTCGCTTTCTCCGCAATGTAATAGAAGCCTGTTTTCCAGTTATCAACTCGCGATCTTGTACCTTCTGGTGTTATGGTTAAAATAAAGTCGTCTTCTTTTTCAAATATGTTAGCAACGGCTTGAACAAAGTTTGTTTGCTTCGTTCGTTCAACCGGATAACCGCCAAGCGCCTTAAAAAGACCACCAAACGGCCAGCGAAAAAGCTCTTTCTTCCCAACATACTTTGGATCAAAATTGAGTACCGCTCGCGCTCCTAAACCCACAAGAAAATCCCAATTACTCGTGTGAGGGGCCACGATTAAAATATACTTCCTTGCTTTAGGAGGCTTCCCTTTAATCTTCCACCCTGCTCGTCGAAAGAAAAAACGATATGCGGATTGTGGTATAATAGCTCTTAGTTAAGACTTTGGAGGTACTCTTTCTTTAGAAGCGGACAAATCTTATAGCGACCATCTTTGGTGTCGTTGTATATCGCTTCTAAAGCTAAGTAAACGTTTTCTATACCTACTTCGTTCATCCATTCGAATGGGCCTTTTGGATATGCGGTGCCAAGTTTCATTCCGGTATCAATATCTTCTCTTGACGCAGTACCCTCTTGTACGGTGAAGAATGCCTCGTTTATGATCATAAAAATCACTCGCGGGGTAACCATACCAACCCTACTTTCTACCCATTTTACCTGCCATCCCAAATCCTCCATAATGGACTCCATTGCTCCACTATCCGATTCTTCAAGTCGTGTCATTTCCGCCAAACTTCGATCGACAAAAGTTGGTAAGAGATTCATACCAAACAACGTTTTTTGCTGATCTATTTGATTGGAAAGTATTTGTTGCTCCAGTGATTGCTCTACTGCATTCACAACAACAGGTATACTTTGGTTCGCGTAATACTCCACCGTGTTGTTCCAAGTATAGTCCATTACAAAAAGTACGTCTAGCTCTTCGTTTTGGTTATTTTTGACATCTATTATCTGATGTGCCGGTGAAAGCTTTTCCTTTAGTTCAATTGTCGCCTTGGATACTCCTCTTATTCCTATCCTCATGTGTTATGGATTCGGACAAAAATACAAACCCTCAAATTGAAGATATGTCAATCGAAAAAAAAATCTTTGTAACCGAGAATGCACCAGCTGCAATTGGTCCTTATAGTCAAGCTGTTTTAGCGGGCAACACCCTTTATTGTTCCGGACAAATTGCCATCAACCCCAAAACCGGTGACCTTGACACGAGTAACATAATTTCTGAAACAACACGAGTAATGAAGAATATTGGTGCTGTTTTGGAAGCTGCTGAAATGGATTACACCCACATTGTGAAAGCGACCATTTTTATGGCGGATATGGGTGACTATAGTGCTATTAACGCAGTATATGGCTCCTATTTTCAAGAAGATTCGCCTGCTCGAGAAGCTGTAGCTGTCAAAACATTACCAAAAGATGTTAATGTTGAGATAAGCGTTATCGCAGTTAAATGATTGATTTAATTTTTGGTACGCAGAACCCGAATAAGGTTGCTGAAATTCAACAATTAGTTCCTGATACTATTCGAGTTCGTTCTTTGGCGGACATAGGAATATTTGATGATATTCCAGAAGAACAGAACACGTTAGAGGGTAATGCTATCCAAAAGTCCCAATATGTGTTTGACCGCTTTAAATGCAATGTATTTAGTGATGACACAGGTTTAGAGGTTGATGTCCTCAATGGTGAACCAGGCGTTTTTTCTGCTCGCTATGCTGGTCCTCAAAAGAACAGTGAGGACAATATGAACAAGCTACTACTCTCTCTTAAAAATGAGACCAATCGAAACGCACGGTTTAGAACCGTTATTGCTATCTTTTGGAACCAAAAATTACACCTGTTCGAAGGAATCGTTAACGGAGAAATTGCCAAAGAAAGGCGAGGATCAAAGGGATTTGGATATGACCCAATTTTTATACCTAATGGGTACAACCAAAGCTTTGCTGAAATGCCGTCAGTAGAAAAGAATAAAATCAGTCACCGCGGTAATGCCGCAAAACAACTTATTTCTTTTCTTAAAGAGAACACCTTAGAGTGATTTATTAATCTCGTCTTTGTTAATCAGTACAAAACCAAAAAAACCGTAACCTACCGTCTTTTCTCCGGTAAGTGTTTTTAACCTGGTTTCAGAATATATGTAATTATTCTTCCTTGTAATTACTTGATTTACCAATAAGTCGGAAACGGCTTTTCCTATTTTTCCTCCAATACTCTCTTGTTTCTCTTTACTCACAAACTCCCGAGTAACCGCTTCTTTATGTGCCTCTAAGTTCGGGTTTGTTATTGCAGCAATTGCCGCCAAGATTATAACACCAATAAATAGTTTCTTCATTTGTATTTTATTGAAGTAAAAAGTCGGGATGACTGGATTCGAACCAGCGACCACACGCCCCCCAGACGTGTACTCTAACCGGACTGAGCTACATCCCGTTCCCTAAAGAGCTGAATTGCTCTAAGAAGCGTTTATCGTTTTCAAATAATGTTCTAATATCTTTAATGCCGTACTTAAACATGGCGATTCTTTCGACTCCCATACCAAAAGCAAAGCCACTATACTTTTTAGAATCAATTCCGCAGTTTTCAAGGACATTGACATCAACCATTCCACAACCCAAGATTTCCAACCAGCCTGTTCCTTTTGTTAATCTATAATCCTCCTCTGTTTCGGTGCCTAGATAAATATCCATTTCCGCACTTGGCTCAGTAAAAGGAAAATAACTTGGTCTAAACCTCACATCTGTTCCTTCACCAAAAAATTGCTGTACAAAGAGAAATAAGGTTTGCTTTAAGTCTGCAAAGCTTACCCCTTCATCAATATATAGTCCTTCTACTTGATGAAAGAAACTATTGGATCGTGCACTTATTGCTTCATTTCTATATACCCTTCCCGGTGAAATTGTTCTTATTGGCGGATTCTCTTGCTCCATCACTCGTACTTGTACCGAAGACGTATGAGTTCTCAACGAAATACCTTCTTCTATAAAAAATGTGTCCTGCATATCTCTAGCAGGGTGATTTTCTGGAAAGTTTAAAGCCGAAAAGTTATGCCAATCGTCTTCTATTTCTGGACCAATGGATAAATCAAAACCCATCTTTTCCAGAATACTTATCATTTCGTTTTGAACAATCGATAAAGGATGTCTCGAACCAATTTCTATATTCTGTCCTGGTAAACTAAAATCTTTTTTTTCTGAGTTTACCTCCTCCTCACCTTGAAAAGATTCGTACAGTTGTTGTGCTTTTTGTTTAATCTCATTAATGAGTTGTCCAAAAACCTTCTTTTCTTCTTTTGGTACTTTTTTAAAATCTTCAAAAAGTGCATTGATCTCTCCTTTCTTCGTAAGAAATCTCAAACGAAAGTTTTCTAACTCTTCTTTCGTTTTAATAGAGAAGTTTTCCAATTCTTTCTCTAAAAGTTCAATGCGCTCTTTCATCAGGACAAAAATAGTTTGCTTTTTCTTCTAGGACTTGTTATACTGTTCCACAGTAATAAAGAGTAATAATATTTTAAAAATTATAATTCTTATTTCTTTAGTCCTGTGGATTTGTGGGTATTGGTGTAAAAGGATTTTATAAGAGATACTTTTAAACCTTCTGTTAACATATAAATATTTATTTTTCTCTACTATTTCTTAGCCTATACCTCTCCTATGTGGATTAAATATTTGTTCAAACAGGAGATTGTTAATTTCTAAAAAAACTTAGCTCTGTTTATAAAGTGGTTCATTAGTTCATAGTTGTGAACCATAGTTAACTTTTTTCGATGATTGAAAAAAGAGAAGAAAGTAACATATAAGAAATCCACGGGTTTATTAACAAATAGAAAATTTTATAACTATTTCATTATCAGTTATTTATTTTATTAAATCAAAAATAATTTCTGTTTCCCAGTTTGTCCTTATGTCTATAGGAGAATTTAAGCGCCAAATAGGCTCAGAAAGTTGGTTTTTGAGATAAACACCGTGATCCCATTGCATATTTTTATTTGCGTCTTTATATAGATAAAAATCATATTGACCTTTTTCAAGCGCATCAAAAACAAAAGAGGTGTCATTTACTACGGGTATATGGATGTTATACCGTTTATTCTCTTCCTGAACTAGAAATAAATATTCTTCGGTTGGTAGGTTTTTGAGTTTTAGTTTGAGTACACCAAAATCTTTTTTTGTAAAATTTTTGTATGATAAGGTATCAATAGTGTTATAGGATTCATCAAAGTATTGTAATGCTTTTGGATTAAGTATTAGCTTACCTTGAACACTGGTACCGGATTTTAAAGAAACTTTTATAGAGTTATAGGATGTTATCAAAGTGGTGTCTATACTGACAACTAACGTCGTGTCTTCTTTGATGCAGCTCAACAGTTGTGAGTTGATTTTCTTTATAGGATAGTTGGTTTTTAATAGAATGGTGGTACTTCTAGTTTCAATCAACTCAATTTTTTTTTCAAAAGGCTTATTGCTTTTGTTTTTAAGAAAACCTATCGGAAAAGAAAATCGGCCTTGACTGAATTGTATAGAACAACTATCTACTTCGTCAAAGAAAGGGCAAAGAACGAAAATGGTATCCCTTGAATTATTCAACCAGTTGGGTAGTTGATTTTGTTTGTTTAATGAAGTCAATCCCGAAATAGACTGAACAATAACTTCTTCTCTTTTAGTAAGGCCTTTGATTGCAAAAGCAAACAGATCATTTCCAAGGTATTTAGGATATGAGACAGTTAGAGTATCACTTACGTCATTGCTGAATGAGTATAAAACACACGAGTCGGAATTAGCGGAGTACGTTTTCTTAGAGAAAGCAACATCCTCCTGTGGGTCGAGTCTATTGTTGTTGTTCTCATCTTTAACGCCAAAAACCGAGTACTCTTTATCTTTAATGTTTTGGAAAACAAAGCGACCAGTTTTATTGGTTACGGTAACATATTCTGGTGTTTCTTTATAAAGGCAACTGTCACTAGGATTAGAGAATAAGAATACCTTAACTCCTTCTTGTGGTTCCTTGGAAAAAGCATCTAATATGTGTCCTGCTAAGGTTGAAGAATCCAAGAAGCTACCAGTAGAAAATATTAATCTCAAATCTTTGGTTTCATTCCCTTCATTAAGATCCTTTACTGTATTACCAAAATAAAACTGGTATGTCGTGTTTTCGGAGAGGTATTCATTTAACTCCAGCGTTAAACTCTTACCCTTCTGTTTTACATCAAAACTTTTTCGTAAAGGGGGTGATATAATTAGGTTAGACTTGAGATTGTTAAGAACGATGTACTCGTCAAATTCCAACTTGATATAAGAAGGGCTAACAAGAGTTTCGGCACTATCCGGGAAAGAACGAACCAGTTGAGGGGCAGTAACATCTATATCGCCACCAGGAGGAACGTCGACAGTAGCACAGCCAACGATTAATAGAAGTAGAGCAACTAATTGTGTTATTCTCATCGTCCAAAGTAAACTAGTAGAACAGAAACATCGGCAGGACTTACTCCGCTAATTCGGGAAGCTTGACCAATACTGGTAGGTTTTATTTCAGATAGCTTCTCCTTGGCTTCTGATGATAGAGATGGGAGTTTACTGTAATCAAAGTCTTCTTTAATGTATAGATCTTCAAACTTCTTCAGTTTTTCAACCATGTCTTGCTCCTTCTTGATGTATCCTTCGTATTTAATTCCAATCTCTACCAGGTCTAGAAGTTCTTCAGAGTATGGGTCTAATAAAGGCTTTAAATTGTCTATTTGAAGCAATTCAGAAGCTTTTACTTGTGGTCGGGCAATTATTCGGTCCATCTTCATTTTCTGCTTGATACCCGAAGTGTTTTTAGACTCAAGAAAAGTATTTATATCGTTAGGATCCACACTTGTTGTTTGAGCAGTCTTCTCTAGCTTGGAGAACAAAGTCATTTTGTTCTCAAAAGACTCCATTCGTTCGTCTGTTACCAAACCTAGTTCTCTACCAATAGGTGTTAACCGTTGATCGGCATTGTCTTGCCTTAACAGAATGCGATATTCAGCACGAGAAGTAAACATGCGGTATGGTTCTTCGGTTCCTTTATTGATTAAGTCGTCGATAAGAACACCGATGTACGCATCAGACCTAGAAAGAACAAACGGTTCTTTATATGTGGTGTATTGATGTGCGTTAATACCCGCCATAAGGCCCTGACAAGCAGCTTCTTCATATCCCGTAGTACCATTGATTTGACCGGCAAAAAACAAACCGGATATTATTTTAGTCTCGAGGTTTTGCTTTAGTTGAGTAGGAGGGAAGTAGTCGTATTCGATTGCGTAACCGGGTCTAAAAATCTTACAGGACTCAAAGCCGGGAATTTTTTGGATTGCGTTTAACTGAACCTCCACAGGTAATGAAGTACTGAAGCCATTCACATATATTTCAACGGTATCCCACCCTTCCGGTTCTACAAAGATTTGGTGGCGGTTACGTTCTGCGAACCGATTAATCTTATCCTCGATACTAGGACAATAACGAGGCCCAAGACTTTGAATGGTTCCATTGAACATAGGACTGTCGTCGAAACCCTCTCTCAGTAAATCGTGTACTTCGTTGTTTGTATATGTAATGTGGCAGCTACGTTGTTTCGTGAGTTTGTGTTGGTTTAAGTAGGAAAAGTTTCCTGGGTTATCATCTCCCTTCTGTTCTTCCATCTTAGAGAAATCCAAACTTCTCCCATCTACACGGGGGGGTGTTCCAGTTTTCATCCTTCCCGATTCAAAACCAAATTGTTCCAATTGTCGCGTTATACCTGTAGAGGCGCGCTCAGCCATTCTCCCACCACCAAAGTTGTTTCTCCCAATGTGGATCAGGCCGTTCATGAAGGTACCGCTGGTTAAAACAACAGAAGGCGCGTAGAATATAAAGCCCATTCCTGTTTTCACTCCTTTAATCGAGTCACCTTCTACAACAACTTCCTTAACCATGTCTTGGAAGAAACTGACATTTGGGTTTTGCTCCAACGTCTCTCTCCAGCACAGGGAGAACAGCTGGCGATCGTTTTGCGTTCTAGGACTCCACATCGCTGCACCTTTCGAGCGGTTTAACATGCGAAACTGTATGGCTGACCGGTCAGATATTATACCACTCATTCCACCAAGAGCATCAATTTCTCGCACAATCTGACCTTTGGCTACACCGCCCATCGCCGGGTTGCACGACATTTTAGCAATGGTTTCCATGTTCATGGTTATCAGTAGGACAGAGCTTCCCAATTGAGCAGCGGCATGAGCCGCTTCCGAACCGGCGTGTCCAGCACCAACAACGATTACGTCATAATTTGTTTCCATGTCAATGTTCCACGTGGAGCGTTAGAGGTTAATAAACTCTTCTTCTTTGGCGCGCATGATTTTCTTTTCCTCGTCCGTATGGTCGTTGTATCCGGTGAGATGCAACAGACCGTGCACCATCACGCGTCGTAATTCGTGTGCAAAGGTAACGCTGTTTTCGTTTGCGTTATCCTTAACACGGTCGGTGCTGATATATATTTCAGCATGTAATGGTGAGGTTTCGTCGTCACGCAAGTCGAATGTTATGATATCTGTGTAGTAGTCGTGATTTAAAGCCTTTTTGTTTATATCTAATAGGTAATCATCACTACAAAAAACGTAGGACAGTTCATAGATATCAGAGAACAACAATTCTGATGTAGACACAAGCCAATTGTAGTGTTTATTGATACTTGGTTGGTTTTCTATGTCTGCGAAATTGAAAGTGATGTTTGTCATCGAATAATTCGGATACTGCCGTTTAACCTGTGTCTGTTACCCTTTAAGTCTTTCAAAGATATATCGTAGAAGTACACACCTAGTGGGATGTATGGGCCACTGTCGTCAACCTTCCACCCTTCTTTTATATCGGATGTTTTGAATATTTGCTCTCCCCACCGATTGAACACAACCATGTCAAATGAGTTCGGATCAATAGATGTTCCTTTAACGGTCAGCGTATTATTAGGGGAAAGCGGGTTTAACGCGTTGGGAATAAAGAATTTAGGCTCTCTATCTGCACAAACGATGTTACTGTATGATTCTCTCACAAAGCCATATTGGTTGGGGTCTTCAGTGGCGAGAATTTGAAAGCACTGTACATTGGTATCGGTGTTTTCGAATGACAAATTGTTGGCAGTAGTTAGTGTGTTCCACGTGGAACTTAACCCTAAAACTTGGTATTCTTGAACCCCAACGTCCCAGTTCTCATATTCATTCCAACGGATCATCTCACCATCAATTTGTAAGTGTATGGATGTGCCAATGGCAGAAGCATTGGTTGCTCCCAAACATGGGGCGAAGGTGCGAACCCGGTATTCATAGGTTTGGTAGTCCGTTGAAACACCGTTGTCGGTGAACTCGTAAAAGTTGCTACCCTTCAGTAGTTTAGCTGATGATAGTTGTGTTTCTGATCCATCCCAACGATAGAGTACCAAGCTGTCGGACGGACCGTTGTTTTCTACGAAACACTCAATTTTTATTTCGTCTTTTGATTCTACAGTTACCTGACTTAGATAAACTATTTCCGGTAACCGATATTCTTCCATTTTAATGCAAGACACATTGGAACTGGATGAGAAGTTTTGTGGGGAGGGGGAATAGGCTCGGACAAAATAACACAAACTGTCGCCGGTTCTAATGTCTGTGTATTGGAACTTGGTTCCATTCGCAGCAACCGATGCTTTGAGTGGTTGGAAGGTCGACCCATTCAAAGAAGCGTAAACAACTTGCCTATCAGTGGACCAACCTTCATAAGGAGTCCAAGACAACTGTGCGCTTCTGGAGCAGGTGTCTAGGGATGTGGAAAGCGTTATGGGACTGTGCGGGTTGGAAATTGGAGAAAACAGGTTGCAGCTGTCAAAAGCCGCTAAAGTGTACCTGGTTTTCGAGGTAACATTTTGATTAACAACGACATATGCGTTTTCTGACGTGTCTCCAAGGCGACTATTAATAGCGTTACTCAAAGTATAAAGTCGATAGCCCTTTGTGTCGGGTGCAGAATTGCGTGCCCAGCCAACCAAGACGTTCTGACTTGACACATCTATCGAAACAGAGTCTATAGAACTAATTGGGGGTTCCGAAATGTCTAGTGACAGCGTATCAGAACTAGTGGAATCAACATCATTGCATAGGTATGCAGACATTAAATAGAAGGACCAAGTTGGGTTGGCATTTGGAAGTTTAAACTGAACTTGAGTGGCTGATATATTGGTAATGGACGCGAAAGCAAAGTACGTTACACCATTTTCAGAAGCATATACCGTGTGGTGGTCAAAGGAACCACAAACATCAAGAGTGGCCCCAAAGTCAAGGGTTACCATACTGTCGCCTGGGTTCAAACAAGCGCGGACAAGGTTTGGAGCAGAAACCAGTGCCCAGCTGCACGTTGGCAGCAACGTTAACAACGATATAATGATAACTCGGATCACGACAACAAAACAACGAAGTTAGGCCTCATATGTTGTGATTACTAGCGTGAACACAACGCAGCACCGTTGATATGATAAACAGTTTACACAGGGTGAACAGAATTTTATACTCTTGGCAAAACACAAAATCAAATGCACCATCGTTTATAGATGTAAGACTAACTTTGCAGTATGAACAACAACGAGAATGGAACAAGGCATGGGAATGCCGGTTCAGGTGAGAATCGGAGACCTTATGGTGAGCGTAATCACGGACCACAGAAAAGAAGAAGAAAAAGGATTCCGAAGACAGGGGAAGTAAGAAAAATAACTCAGGAGAGACCACGACCCAAAGAGGTTAAACCAAGCGAGGTTCGACTCAACAAGTACATCAGTAACAGCGGCGTCTGCAGTAGGAGGGAGGCAGACAAGCTCATTGAAAACGGAAGAGTAAAGGTTGAAGATGAAGTAGTTACAATTCTGGGGCATAAAGTTCAGCCTGGCCAAACAGTAAAGGTGGACGACAAAGAAATATCGCCAACCAAGAAGACCTACATTCTACTCAACAAACCCAAGGACTATATCACAACAACGCACGACCCACAAAACCGCAAGACGGTTATGGATTTGGTTCAAGATGTTGATGCGGAGCGGGTATACCCCGTTGGTAGACTTGACCGAAACACAACGGGTATTCTGATCTTCACAAATGATGGTGAGCTTGCCCAACGGTTGATGCACCCACGAGGTCAGGTCACCAAGATTTACAGTGTAGAGTTGAATAAACCAATCGAGCAAAAACACTTTTACAAACTGAAAAACGGAATTAAGTTGTTTGATGGCTGGATGAAACCAGACAAGATTGCAATGGTTGATCCCGAAGACCCAAGAAAGATCGGCGTCGAAATTCACATCGGACGAAATAGAATTGTTCGACGGATGTTCGAGGCACTAGGATACGAGGTTGAAAAGCTTGACCGAGTGATTTATGGCGGTCTCGACAAGCAAGGTGTTGCACGTGGAACCTGGAGAAATTTGACAGAAAAAGAAATAACCCAACTCCAGCGCGTCTCCAGAATTCGATAAATTTGGTTACAAATTTTAGTCTATGAAAAAGCTGTCATACATACTCATCGCTTTGGCCGTGTTAACGGGTTGTTCCGAAATTCCACCGGTCATAGACTTCTCTGAGCCCATTGTGCTATTCAACGACACGACCTATGTCACAACTGACTTGCCTAAAAATGTAAAGCGGAACGCGTTGATTGAGGATATTAGTGGCGTACGGTGCAACAACTGCCCCAAGGCGGCAGACGCAGCACACAGCACACAGCTGGATTTTGGAAAAGACCGCGTAGTTGTGATGACACTTCACCCAAATACCAATGGAACACTAACCAACCCATATGACGACAGCAAAGACACCTTCAATACAGAAATAGCAACCAATATTTACGAACAACTCTACACTGGGTCGCTAGGTGGTTTACCAACGGGAGCTGTAAACCGCAAAGTGTTTGAAGGGGAGACTCAGACCTTTCTGCCCTATACCTCTTGGAGGTCAAGAGTGAGTGAAATTTTGCAGGAAGAAGCACTCGCCCAAGTTGAGGTAGACGCTATCAACACAGAAGGTTTGAAGTATGCGGTAAATGTGAAGACTACCTTCCTAGACAAAGTATCAACCCCGGTTAACATGTCCATTTTTGTGATTGAAAGCTATATTAAATCAACACAAAAAATGCCGGACAACAACAAGAATAAGGACTACATCCACCACGACATCCTTCGTGAGGCTGTGACAACAATCCAAGGCATTCCTTTGGGCAGTGATTTTGAAACAGGTCGTGTATTTGAGAAGGGTTTTGAGGTGGAGTTGAAGGACAAATATGTACCGGAAAACACAGCTATTGTTGTGCTTCTCCACTATGCTGATGGAGCGAACACAGAAGTCATTCAGTGTACTGAAACACCAGTGACCCAATAAGCATGTCTTCCGCAGGGTTTAAAGCATATTTAAAGCTTGAGCTTGGCCTTTCAGAAAATTCAATTGAAGCGTACTTGAATGATGTAGCAAAGCTTAGTTCGTTTGCAACAGAAGTTTCCAAAGACTTAAACCAACTTAGTCTAGAAGACCTATTCTCGTTTATGAAGTGGCTAACCGAGCTTGGATTAGCCGAGAGAAGTCAGGCACGCATTGTATCCGGGGTTAAGGCCTATTACAACTATTTGGTTCTGGAGCGCCTCATTGATGCAAGTCCCGCGGAGTTGCTTGAAGTTCCCAAACTCACACGAAAGTTGCCCGAGGTTTTGGAGCACAACGAAATTGAGTCAATGCTTGAAACCATGGACATGTCTAGACCATCGGCACAACGCAATCGAGCCATAATAGAGGTAATCTACAGTTGCGGTCTAAGAGTTTCAGAGTTGATTGGACTAAAAATCAACGACATAGATTATCTGGAGCAGTTGGTTTTGGTTACTGGAAAAGGGAATAAGCAAAGACTGATTCCTATTGGGTCAGAAGCACTGAAGCACACTCAACTTTACCTAAATCACATAAGAAACCAACAAGCGGAATCTAAGAGCGGCGCTGGGATTTTGTTTTTAAACAACAGGGGGGGTGCCCTATCTCGAGTCTATGTTTTTAAGTTGATAAAACGACTTGCCGCAGAAGCCGGGATTAGAAAAAATGTAAGCCCACACACATTAAGACACTCATTTGCAACAAGTTTGGTTGAGGCTGGCGCAGATTTAAGAGCTGTCCAACAAATGCTTGGGCACAAGTCAATTACGACAACCGAAATATATACTCACCTGGATCGCACGTATCTTAAGGATGTACTCAAGCAGTATCACCCGAGAAGCTAGCGCGGCACAATGAGTGTGTTGTTACACACCTCGACTTTACCACCAATTGGTATAGCTAAGTTAGGGGAACAGTGCCCAATCTGAACACCAAAGTATACCGGGTAATCATAGTCTTCGAAATGACGACGAACAATTTCCTCAGCACTTTCTCCAAAAGGAATGGTATTGTCGTTCATGTCGGTTAAACCTCCCACGAGAACCCCTGCTAGTCCGTCGAAAAGCTCGTTGCGTCGCAGATTCATCATCATGCGGTCTATGTGATACAAATACTCATCGAGGTCTTCAATCAACAGAACTTTACCCTTTGGGTCAACCTGCGTATTCGACCCTAAGAAACTATAAACCATAGACAAATTACCCCCAATTACTCGTCCCGTAAAATCACCCTTTCGTGTAAACGGGTGTTGTAACGACTTATGTTGAGATTCAATACCAAAAATGTATTGTTTGAGCGATGTAATTGACTGTTGGTCCTCTGCAGTTAGTAGGTTTTTGATGTTGATTGGCATCGTTGCATGAAGGCATTCTACATGGAGTACCTCAGAGATATGATTGAGCAAGATGGTCACATCACTATACCCCACAACGAGCTTTGGCTTCCGTAAAAACGAGGTCCAATCAATACGGTCAAGCAATCGAACCGTGCCATAACCACCTCGCGCACACCAAATCATTTCCACTGTTGGGTCGTCTAGCGCGGATTGCAAATCTTGCAGTCGCTGATCGTCTGTGCCGGCAAATTGGTTGTGTTCCGCATACAGGTTTCTGCCAAGCTGTACCTCTAGCCCCCATGACTTGAGGACCTTAATCGCGGGTTCAACTTCCGAAGGGCTAATCTTTCTAGCAGTAGAAATGATTCGAACAACCGAACCCTTGGATAGAAACTTTGTTGTTTTCATTAGAACAAAGAAACTCAAACAGAATAAGGAAACAAGCGGATTTAAAAACGTAATTTCGCGGCAATTTTAAAGGTAATACAGTATGAACTTTGAATTGACAGAAGAACACTTAATGATCCAACAGGCGGCAAGAGATTTCGCTGAAACAGAGTTGCTACCTGGAGTTATTGAGCGTGATGATAAACAAGAATTCCCAATGGCTCAAGTACGAAAAATGGGAGAGCTTGGCTTCATGGGACTAATGGTAGAACCCAAATACGGAGGGGCCGGCATGGATACCATTTCGTATGTTTTGGCAATGGAGGAAATCTCAAAGATTGATGCATCAGCCTCTGTGGTTATGTCGGTAAACAACAGCTTGGTTTGTTGGGGACTTGAAACCTACGGCACGGAAGAGCAGAAGCAAAAGTTTTTGGTGCCATTAGCGCAAGGAAAGATTCACGGTGGTTTCTGTTTGTCCGAGCCTGAGGCAGGAAGTGACGCTACGTCGCAAAAAACCACAGCAATCGATATGGGCGACCACTACTTGTTGAACGGTACTAAGAACTGGATTACCAATGGTGGAACAGCAGACACTTTCTTGGTTATTGCACAGACTGATGTTGAAAAGGGTCACCGAGGCATCAACGCATTGATTGTTACCAAGGACATGCCTGGTTTTACAGTTGGAAAGAAAGAAGACAAGTTGGGTATCCGTGGGTCAGACACGCACTCACTTATGTTCCAAGACGTAAAGGTTCCAAAAGAAAATAGAATCGGAGAAGACGGGTTTGGTTTCAAATTCGCTATGAAGGTTCTTGCCGGTGGGCGAATTGGTATTGCTGCACAAGCTCTGGGAATTGCGAGTGGAGCATACGAAAGAGCATTGGCTTATTCGAAAGAGCGCAAAGCTTTCGGTACTGAAATTAAGAACCACCAAGCTATCGCATTCAAGTTGGCAGATATGGCTACGGAGATTGAAATGTCTCGTTTGTTGTGCCTAAAGGCTGCTTGGTTGAAGGACCAAGGAAAAGACTACGCCAAAATGAGCAGTATGGCTAAGTTGGTTTCTTCGGAGACAGCAATGAAGACAACTGTAGAGGCTGTTCAAGTTCATGGTGGTTACGGATACGTAAAAGAATATCATGTTGAGCGACTCATGAGAGATGCGAAAATCACACAGATTTACGAAGGAACATCAGAGATTCAGCGAGTTGTAATTTCTCGCGATGTACTGAAGGACTAATTCATAAAACGCTACGATAAAAAAGGCTCGGAGAAATCCGAGCCTTTTTCATTTTATAAACCGAGATAACTAGTGCATTACCATAATTTTCTGTGTGCTCACTCCGGTATCTGTATCTAGCTTCAAGATGTAATTACCTTTTGCTAGGTCAGAAACGTTAATACGTATTGTATTGCCATTCAAACCGTTTGAAGCGGCTACTTCGCGTCCTTGCAAGTCAAGAACTGAGTAGCGGTTTACAACAACGTTAGAAGGCATTTCAACGTTCACAACGTCAGAAACCGGGTTTGGGTAAACCTTACCTCCTAAACTTGAAATAGATTGTGCGCTCAACTCTGCTGTTGTATAGTAACCCATGGTTAAAGCAAGTCTTGGACAAACATAACCTTGGATAGTATCCACCCAGGTACGTCCTTTTTCTGGTGACATGTCCGGGTTAGATTGCAGCGATGCCATGTGGGCTGTAACACCAGGTTGAACCTCAAACTTCGCATTTGGAGAGTTTGGATCCCACCACTGCCAAGGACCTGCTTGGTTTTGGAATACAGAAGCTCCTGCAGCCAAGTCAATTGGGAACAAGCCCTCAAGTTTTGTGCTAACGGTAATTTTATCACGTGGAGCAGGGTAGATGTAATCATACTCTTTTCCATAACGGCTACGAGCCATTTTCGTGTATGGGTCATCCCCCATGTCTTTAAAGGCGTCATTCAACCCAAGCGCATTGGCTTTCACCATGTAAACATTCGAACCTTGTACATCAACAACGTCTTCTTGTGTTGTTGGTACGATAACTGTTCCTTCGCCAAATGGAGCAAATGGGTCGCGAATTGCTTGAAGTGCAATGATTGGTGCGTCGCCGGCTTCTAACCACGAGGTGTCTGCAAGCGCACCCCCGGCAGCAACTGCAGCAGAGATGTCCATGCTCGCACGTGGTGGCCCGTATAGCGTTAGTGCAGCAGGGTGGCCAGAGCCATCAATTCGTCCAACAACAGCTGTGTCAATAAAAGACTTTTGTGTTAAAGGGTTTTGGAACCTAGTTAGGTTCATTTCCTCGTACTTATCAAGCGTGTTGTATGCTAATGCGATGTAACCACCGGTTCCTTCACCGTACAACACGATTTTGTCCGCATCAATACCGTAAGTGTTAGAACCACCGGCATCAAGTCTCAAGCCCATT
>Ga0181568_10001999_pt1 | contig 18557 bp, 6 predicted proteins | sample 101ome_20_FD_133758 | JGI IMG/M metagenome (GOLD analysis project Ga0181568, IMG submission 133758) | Coastal salt marsh microbial communities from the Groves Creek Marsh, Skidaway Island, Georgia - 101404AT metaG (megahit assembly) | ecosystem: Environmental > Aquatic > Marine > Intertidal zone...
AAAGCAAAGTCCTGGCGGCCTTGGTTATCCCGGCTCTATGCAAAAAATGCCGCAAACAATCAAGCAAACAGAGACAGCATTTCAAAGAGTTACCAGAAAGATAGATGCCCTTAGTAATGTTACCGGTAGTCTTGTAGGAACATTTAGCGGCGGTCTTGCTGCTGTTATTCCTCAAATAGATAAGATGGTAGCTAGTTTTGATAATCTCAATAACACCACAATAGCTATGAGTGCAGAATTCAAAGCTTTCAGAGGAGCTTTGGAGCAGGGTGCCAGTAGAGGTTTGAGCGCCTCTATTGCTGCTCAACAAGCTGGTTTAGGCAGAAGGGGCACCGCAATTGTTGGTGGTCTTGGTTTTGCAGGAGGTGCTGTTTCTGGAGCGATAGCAGGTGCTTCGCAGGCTAGAGAGGCAGAATTTAGAGCGCAGGGTGGTGCTGCTAGCGTAAGAATGGAAAGAGCGAAAGCTGATTTTGTTGAGTCTGAATCTCAAAGAGAAAGACTAGAATCATTAGCTGATTTTACACAAGCTTCGGCAGAATATTCCAATAGTATTGATGCTGCTAATAGAGAGTATATGAGTTCAACAGCCAGAGCTGGCAGGGCCGTAGGTCAGTTTACAGATGCACTGATAGCAGGATTAAGTGCATTAGGCGGCTTAAGGGCGGCCCGTAAAGGTTTTGCTAATGGTGGAGTAGTATATGCTTCTGCCGGAACATTGGTTAATTATCAACCTAGAGGTACAGACACTGTACCAGCAATGTTAACTCCTGGCGAGTTTGTTGTTAATGCTAAGTCTACAAAAAAACATAGAGGAACCTTGGAAGCAATTAACCGAAGCAGAGGAGGCTCTATTCCTCCAGTATATTTGGCTGGAGGAGGTATGCCTTTTGATGAAGCTATTAAGCAAGGCAAGAGTCCTGCTGAAGCTATGAAACTAAACAGAGAATATCAAGAAAACCAATATACTGGAATTTTTTCTTCTAGTAACTCAGACAGGGGTTATTTAGGTAATTACGTCAGACAGCTTAGTGCGTTTTATAATCCTCTTCACAAAGGACGAAGAGGAGAAGGCAATGATACTCTTGGTTCAGTTATTAGAGGTACTGGTAGGGCTAGTATGGCAATAGGACTGACTGCTGCCGCTGCTGCTGGTGGCATAGCGGCTGTTCCTGCCGCTGGTGGTACTACTGCTGCTGGTGGTACTGCTGGTGGTTTTACTGGCATGGGTGGCACCATGGGTGCTGCTGCTACTAGGACCGCTGCTGCTCAAGCAGGCGGGAGGGCTGGCGGAGGTATTTTGAGTAGAATTGGTGGTTTTTTTGGTATGGGTAGAGGAGCATCAACGGCAGCTGGTGGTGCTGGCAAGGCTGGTGGCGGATTGTTTGGTAAACTTTTAGGAGGATTAGGTTTTGGTTTAGCTGCGGCTCCTGGAGCCATGGCTGGAATTGATGAACTGACTGGACAGGATACTGAATCTAAAGTTAGAATGACACAAGCAGCAGAATCTCGTTTTGGTAGAACTGCTGAAGGCGCAAGAATGAGAGGTGGTGTTGGTCGATTAGAAAGTCCTGTAGCCGAAAGAGCTGTTGAGAGATTTAAAACACAAAGAGAGTCCGGTAATAGTTTAGAATCTCAGCGTAGAGTTTTGGGTAAGCTTGCTGGATCTGAAGAAGCATCGAAAGGCTTTGTTCAAGAACAAGCTAGACAAGAAAGTTTAAGGTCTTTTGTAGATAATATAGAGGGCTTAGAATTAAGACCAGATCAAACTGTAGAAGAATTTTTACAGAGTGATGAGTATAATAAATTAACAAATGAGCAAAAACAACAAGCTCAAGAAGCTATCAAGACAGCAGATAAAAGATTAGCAAGAGACGCGTTTATTACTGCCAAAATGAAAGAATATACTGCTGCTGGACTTACAGCAGAACAGGCTCAAACTAGATTGAATGAGGAGCTCAGAGCGAGTACAGATGAAAATGGTAATCTTATGGGAGCCGCAAAACAAAGAGCAGAATTAGAAATTGGTATACAGGAAGAACTAGCTGCCAAAGCAGCACGAGCAGCCATGGAAATGGCTCAATTTAACAAACAAACTGCTAGTCTTACAGCAATCATGAGTAGGCTTAGTGCAGGAATGAAGAGGGTGGGAGATGAGATAAATCATATTGTGGCTCAAACAGATAGTTATACTAATGCTTTACAAGGTAATGCTACTGCTGTTGCTAGTGTTGCGGCTAGCGGGGCAACTAGAGATGCTGAAGTTCTGGGCAATTTATCAGCTTACTCTTCTCAAGAACTAGAACAAACACTGGGCAGAGTTACCGCTGGTCTTGGTGGTAGTGAGCCTATACAACAAGCTGGCGAGTTAGTTAAAGCTCAACAAGTACTTGAAAAAATTCGTCCTTCTATAGAAGCTGCCCTTAAAGAGTCTGGTGGCTCTGCTCTTAGTCAAGATGATGTGGCAAAAATGCTAGAGAAGGGTTTTGAGGGTGTTAATATTGATGAAAGCATTAAAGAAAGCTTTATTGATGCGGCATCTAGACAGATTACTGCTGGTGGTGACGGGGCTAAAAATATAGACGCTTTCCTTGCCAAATCTGCACAAGCACAAAAATTATTACAAGAATATAGTCAATTATCAGCTAACGGCTTAAAGAAACTAGCAGAACAATCAGATAAGCTTACACAAAGCTTAATGAGAACTACTGAATTACAAATCAAAAAAGGTGAAATTGAGATTAATGCCGCTAATAATCTTAAGCAGGCATTAGGATTTAAGTTAACTCCTGGCGAACAAGTGGCTGCTAGTCAGGCCAGGGTGCGTGGTTTGATGGGAGATAAAGGCCCAACTGATCCTGAGGGCATTTTTAAGAAACTGCAAGAAGATATCGGTAAAAGAGAAGCTATAGAAAAAGCTGGTCCAGAAGCTGTTCGTGCAGCTACCACAAGCGGCGAACTAGCCGAATTAAACAAGTCTATTGCTCAATCAAGACAGGCGCTAGAATTTCTTGCTAATGATACCACAGCTGCTGATGCGGCTTTACAGCGAATTGCTGATAGAGATAAACAACTTAGACAGCAAAGCGAAACTGCACTTGATCTTGCTAGTGATCCTACCAAGGCTCTTGAATTTATTGGCCAGGCGCAATCACTTAGTAGAGTTTTAAGTGGGCAAGGTGGACAGATGGATATTGCTGGAGGTAGAGCTGCTCTAAATCAGCTAGAAGGAATGATACCACAAGAACAATTTGATGCATTAAGAGAAAGATTCTTCCAAGGTACAGGAGCATCGTTGGGTCTTGGTGCAGAAATGGCTCCTTTTGCTGCTGGCGCAGCATCTACTATGGAAGGAAAAGCTAAGGATCCGATCATTGCCGCAGAGATGAAAAATCTTGAAGAAATTAATGCGGTTAGAAAATCTGCTATGGATCAATTAATAGCACTAGAAAAAACCTCCGCTAACGCCCTTACGGAGAGCATTACAGCTATTGATAATCAATTAACACAAACTCTTGGACCATTAGTTGAAAGTATTAATACAGAGCTTGAAAAATTCCGTAATGGCGTGGCTGCTGCTAACGCTGGGGGTGCTGCTCCCGCTGCACCTGAAGCGCCACCACCTGCGGCTCCTGCGGCTCCTGCGGCTCCTGCTCCTGGAGCAATTCCACCACCACCACAAGCACCTGCACAACAAGCATCAGTAACTGCTCCTGTTGGACGGCTTGACCAGATTACTGCAGACGCACAAGCACAAGCAGGCGTACCAATAGCAGAACAAGTCACAGCAGCAGCGAATACATTACAAGCACAAGGTAGCGTGGATTTAGTACCTAAGGGCGCTATGAATGTTGTTGTGAGTTTCGCAGCAAACGAGGCAGAGATGTTTGGTAAAATGGGCGAAGCTATGAAACAAGAATTAGGTAGCAAAATAGCTAATGCAATATTAGAACAAAGTAATAGAACAATTGATATACGGGGCGCCATTGCTTAATAAGGGTAAAAAATGGATTATAATCTAACAAACATAAATACACAAACTAATTATTTCTCAACACAAGAGACAGCTACTGGATCAGGTATATATTTTGCTGGCATAAGTTGGGAACCTGCGCCATCTGTTTCTATGACAGTAGAGAAGTATACTGCTGGCGAACATATTATTGGTGGTGTGATGGTTATTAATCTTAATGGTGTTATACATGGTACTGATTTTTCCAATACTGCAAATCAAGTTAAATCCAAGATACGGTCTTTGGCTAGTAAAAATAAATGCATAAATGATATAAATATAGGCTGTGGGTCTACCAACATCATAGAAAGTGGAATTGGTTGGATTAGAGGATATTCTTTTCCAGAAGGAGATCAAAAAACATGGGCTAATATTGTTCCTTACAATATAGAATTGGTTGTTTTAAAATCGAATGGAACTCAGCTCGTCCAGCCTAATTCTGATATTGCGAGTCATTATGTTCTTAATGGTAAATATATTAAAAGTATTAGTGAAAATGTTAGTTATAGTATGGATGATAAAATTTGGCAATCTTATAGTCCTAGCGGCGTAGGTTCTCTTAACACAAATCACTATTTTAGCAATGAACACATATTAGTTAAATATAATTTACAAGTGCAAGGATTGGGAGGATGTAGTAATTGTGAACAAAGTGGCGTGACAACAGGATTAAAAGCGGCAGATGACGTCATCACTGCGAGAGAAGCTAACTTACAAACCATTAAAGAAGATACTTTTCTAGGTTGTGGTAGTGGTGTTAATGTATTCCCTGATCATAAATATGATACAACTAAAAGATATAATCATACCAGAAATGTTAATGTGGACGAATTAAATGGAACTATATCTATTGATGGAGAATATATCATTAGACCTAGTGGCGTTCGTGGCGATGTTTTAATTACTATGGATACTAATGCTGACAGCAATATAGAAAATGGTGAGAAAAATATTACTATCAATGGAAACATTCGTGGTTTAGTAGAAAATACCTACACAAATATCTCAGATCTTAATGCTGGTATCGGCAAAAATGCAGCCGCTATGACCGCTGCAGAAAATCGTTTATACAATATTGTTAATAGTGATGGTGATAATATATGGAAATATATTCGCAATAAAAATAATTTAATTAATTTTGTTTCAGCTGTGGGAGATAGCGACCCCGAAGATCTTGAGCATTTTAATGATGGTTCATCCTATGGTGGTAGTGATGCTATTGCTAAGGAGTTTCGTTTATTACAAAAAGTTTTTAAAAGAAATCATACTAATAGCTCTATAGATTTTACATTAACATATTCTAATAAAAGCAGACACAAAATACCATATGCATTATGGGCAGAAATGAATATTGAACATCAGATGCCTGCCAGAAGATTAGTAGAACATGTTGTTCCTGGACGAGGTTATCCTCTGACACAAGACATATTATGTGACACCCTAGAAACCTATAGCGTTACAGTAAATGCGCAATTAGAACCTAAGAAAGCTGTAGATCATGCCAGGTCTGTATCTGAACATGCTCTTATAGCAATTAACGATTGGGCGTCAGATAATGATATTGACACCTGGGTAAGAACAGCAGATAGCGAAAGCTATGCTAATAATGGTTCGTATAGAAGAACCGTAACTTTTACTCGACACAGTTGTTATGATGGGGCTACTACTTCTAGTTTATTAAATCATATTCGTGTCCAGCCGCCCGCTTACAATAATACAGAAGGCACAATAGCTGCTACAGAGCCGTCAGAACCAAATATTGTAGATAGAGATTTAAGCACCCCAACATCTCCGAAAGCTTTACCGTAAAGATAGACAGTATTGTAAAAAGGAAAAATTATGTTTAGGATTTATTATGAAATTAAAATAAGACACAGTAACAAAGAGCTATATAATCCCACAGAAGTATACAAAGTCTATAACTATATTAAAGCTAATACTATAAATAATGAAAATATTAGTATTGGTGATAAGCTGTTTATTAATAATATTGAGCAGGTAGTTAAACAAAAAACAGAAGCTGGTTTTTTTATAGCTCCAGGAATATACGTCCCACCTTCTGCACAAAAACCACAATATAGTATTTCTATTAATGGTAATGAATATAATTTAACTTTTGATCCTTACGATAATAATTTTGATCAAATTCTTGTGGGGTCTATAGTTATTCCATTTAATACGAATCTGTTTAAAGATGGAGATCATTGTAGATTGATAAATTATGGCAATAATATTGTTAATATGAAATATTTTGATGTTATTAATATACAAAAAAATAATGGATTATATTTGCACGATTCTCAATCCACATCCCTATATTTCTATCATTATGAAGACTTATTAGAATGGTTAAGCAAAGCTGGCGATATAGGAGTTCATTCTATTACTTCTCCCAAGCAAGATGTAGATATTACTCTTTATCTTAGGTGTTATGGCGGCTCCCCCTCATTTTCAATACTAGATACCTTGCCTAAATATAATTTAGAATTACACAATTTAACAACTGGTGATACTATCCAAAAATCTATTAGTCAATTTCATAATGAAAAACTGAATGCTAAACATTTATATGAATTAAAAATTTCAGATAGTTTAAATCAAAAACCATTAATGATAAATGATATTGCTGATAATACAGATAATATTACTATAGATTTAAGTAGTAATTCTATTCAGTTTATAGCCAATCAATTAGCAGAAGTTAATCCGGTTCTTTCACCACTAAGTTTAATAAGATAATATTATGGCCTATAATTACGATAATAATTTACACGTACAAAATCCTGGAAAATTATCCAAATTTAACAGTTGTAACCCAATACCTTACTTGAGTTTTTTGGGGTGTGATGTTAAGAGTTTTACTGTTAATTTAGGTTACGGCCAACAAGAAACTGTGTTGCAATTAGAATTAGTAGAAAGTTTATCTCCGCCAACAGCAGCGTCTAAAGCTACAGATTGTGATCAAGATACTTATACAGGAGTATTGGGTAATATTTATACGTTCCAAGCTAAGGATATTAATGGTAATGTAACTTTTGAATTTTCTGGGGTGCTATTAGATCATGATATTAAACTAGATAGTAATGGCAGAACCATATCTGCAAGACTTAGTGATGGTAGACAGTATCTAGATAATGTGACAATTATAGCTAATACTTATTATAGTAGAAATGCTGTATATAATGATGATGGTAGTTCGACCAACGTTTTAAATGCTCTTTATGAAGCAGAGCCCGGCGTAGCTGCTCAATTTGATTATCCTACTGGTGGTGTTAATAATTTCGTTAAGTGTGACTATTATATGGATAGTGGGGCAGATAAAAATGGAATACCTGCTGTTTATATTCTTGGTCAGTTTATGTCTAGCGATAGATATCTAACACTACCATTAACGACCCAGCAGTTAAGAATTAACATTGATGATTTTTATAACGTTGCTGTTAGCAGAGCTAGCAAGCTAAGGATTCCCGATAATAATATCTCTTTTTTGAATCTTTTAGATGCCCTATCTACTGAAATGGGTCATGATTTCTTTATTTATATAGAAAATACTCAGTCAGGTTATGAGTTAATTGTAAAACCTATAGATAAAAGCCAATCATTATCAGGTTTTAGCTTAAGAGATAAACTACAAGCTGATTATTTAAATAGCAATAATGCAGCCTCTCTTACTTATGGACAAGAAGCTAGTTATGAACCTACTAGAAATATAGTAATGGGATCTAATTATAGATATTTTGTACAAATAGACAGAGATCTACAATTTGATGTATATAACGATAATTGGAATAATGGTTTTGGCATACTCTCCTCTCTTGCTACTCCACAATTACCAGATGATATTGAAGACATAGCTGATGCTAGCACTCCAATTAATTCATTAGACTTTACATCTGCCCCAGTAGGAGCCTGCTATAATCCTGCTCAATGGTATACAGATGGGCAGTGTACATGTTCCACACCAAATGGTGGTGGCCGAATAAGTATGTTGCTTGGAGAAAGATTAAGTGGAGCTAATGCAGAAGGCATACCTACTCATAAATTATATTTAAGCAATCTTTGTGGAGATATTATTAATATTAAATATGACCTAGATGAACTGTGTCAGATATTAGGATTTTCTTGCATAGGATCAACTGCAAGATTAACTCAAGATGAATTATTGTTTACAGAAACCTATGAAGCTTATATTAATTGGTCTATTATGCATCCTGGTTCTATAGGTTATACTTTTGGGCAATTAATATTTGGTGCGTTATGGGGTAACTTCCAAAAATATGCACTTAAAATTTTTGCAGATATTGTTGATAATGGAAGTTTTGACAGCTTTAAAGATCCATCACTATACTTCCCAGACGCTCAAGTAGCCAACAAGCAGTTTGAAGTTGTTCATCAATATGTCAAACAAATTTATGAAAATTATTATGGTCAAGAATATGTAGTTTTATTAGATAAAAAACAAACTGGTAGCTTGAATAGATTTGAGGTTTGCACAGGTAAAAGTTACAACACATGGGCCAGTATCGATCCACAAAATCCAGCCAACTCTTTATCTAATATCACTATACCAGTCAATGATGGTTCTGATCTTCTTGACAATGGAGTTGTTAATAATGTGATAAAAAGCGCAGGTAAAAATGGCTATGTTGCTGCTAGTGACACTATAGCAAATGGAGCTTGGTTTACCGGTCCTTCTGTTGATACACTATTAACGCTTAGTCCTGCTAATGGTTTAAGTACTTTTCTTAATGATGACAATACTATTGGTGGGTTTGTGAGATATGGACCAACCGAAAATATTTGTAAAAGAATAGGCAATAAAACCTACTGCTTTAGAGTTGATATAAGCGAATTAAACCCTTCTGACTTTTATGTAGATTCAGCTGGTATTTTATATCTTAGGGCTCAATTTAGTGAAGAAATGTATTTTGGTAGCTTGGCTAATGTTCCTATCATAAGCCAATTATCAGATGATGATACATGGGTTAGGTTTAAGCTACCCAGAGTTAAGTTAGTGCCAAGTAGAGGAACTAGTAATGCTGTAGGTAGGGCTGCTAGTAGATTAGCATTAATTGCATTACAGGCCATGACAGATCTTGCTAGCTTGAGTGGTGTTGCTGATGGTAGCGGAACCCTGGAAGATGCTATTAAAGATAAATTAGCAGGAGGAGGGATAAACCCTGGCGTTTGGGATGGTATAGCCGCCAATCTTGCTGTCACTAATCTTGCCAAAATATCAACCCCGGCTATTGTTCCACAATCTGTAGCAATACCATTTGAAAGCCAGTCTATGATATATGGACCTTGGCAATATGTTGTTAATCCCTCGGGTGGTACTAAAATTATAGAATATGATCTTAATCCTTGGTCTTTCGGTTTTGGTGTTACTGCTGCTGCTGATGGATGGTTTAGAATGAATAGTGCGGCTTCATTACTTGCGTTAAATGGGGCAAATGGCCGAACATTTCAGGAAAAAGGATCTATATCTTACATAGGATTACCAAATATTAATATTGGTGAATTTGCCGATAGTGCGACACCTACTTCAGCAGTATTAACAGATATTAATTTTAGCTTTGGTGCTGATGGTGCCAAAACTTCTATGACTTATCAAACATATAGCCCTAAGTTTGGATCTACACCTAAATTTGTTGTAGATGCTGCCAAAGAAACTATTGCACATAAATTAGATTATATGAAGCAGTTTAGAGATGAGGGCATTAAGAACAGATCTGCGGCATTAAGATTAAGAGAAGATTTGCTTAAATTAAGTTATGGCAAAGGTGGCGGTGGCGGTAGTGCTGGCGTCGAGAATCCTACTAATAATTCTAAATATAAAGCTTCTCCATCTAAGATTTTAATGGGGGGATATTTTAATAAAAACAATATATCTGAAACACAAAACGCAACAGGTGGACAAGACGACAATAGTAGCTATATATCACATACAGATTTAGATTTAGATCAATGCTCAGACATGGATAACGATCCATTCCCAATTAATGCTAGCCCATCAGATAATACTCAGGGAAATATTTTACACAGATATGTTTCAGAAGAAATTCACCCAACATATAATTTTGACTCATATCAAAAAGAGTACTATAAGAATGCAAGCCTTATGAGTTTAGATGGTATATTCTTACCTGTTTCTATTAAGGGTGGCCCATCAAATAATCTTGCTAGATATGCAAACTTCTCAATATCCTCACATTTGCCTAAAGACAGACCAATCCATAGCATGCCTCCTGTCACCTTCTCCAGTGTGACTGCTCAATTATCTATACTTTCTTCTACTGCATATGATAGTGAAATTAGTCGTAAATATCTAAATCCAATGTTAAGTACTAGTATGTTTAGCGATTGGGACGAGAGAGAAAATAATAGCGATGAAGGTTTTGTTATAGTAAATATTGGTCAAGGAACATCTGCAGAAGAAAATTTAAACTTTGATGAGCTTAAGGATGAGAATGGTGGGGTTGAAGTAGATAGACAAAATTATGACGATTTTAGATTTCATGCTTTAAGAGGGCCGTTAGTCTTACAAGCTTGGGGTTATGATATTAATGGCAAACCTATACCTAACGCCAATGATTCCGCAAGTGATGCTGAAAAAGGTAATTTCCGCAATACTTTCCTTAAAGATAAATTTTTAAAGAATTGGTTGAGCAATCCTAAAACATGGCCTGTAGGTCCAGTAGATTTAAGGTGGGATAGGAATAGAGGCTGTTGGGTTTCTCCTCCCGCTAGTAAGATTATAGTTGCTAGATTAATGTCCACCCTTAGCCCTTTTGGTACTGCCCAAGCTGAACTATTAAATCCAGAATCTGGCGGTATTGATTTTTATAAAGACTATCAACTATATGGCCCTAATGGAGAAAGTTTAAAACAGGATGTTCGTAATTGTACTGTTACTATTCACGATTATCTGGGTATGACTGTCAGTAAATGTGCCTTAGTTTTACTTCATTATGAAGATGGTAAGTATATTATTTTACAAGAAGGTGGCAATAATTTACAGCGAGCCAGAATTTCTAGCAATCAAACTCTCACATGTAATGGTACATGTAAAGGTGAACTTTTTGTAGTTGCAGAAGGCGGTGGTTATTCCTATGGCGATGAAGCAGCTATTGATATTGCTGATACTATGGGTTTGGTTTCACAGCCATTGGCAGGTTTAACAAGAGTGTGGGTTGTTAAAATGCCAGACAGCTCAAAATATGAAGTTGTGTACATAGGCAGTCGAGAGGATGCCCAATGTGGATCTTGTGGTGGATTTAGTGTTTACAGTATAGCTGGCGTAGACTTTAACAGACTAAATACCGCTGTACAAATTGGTAAAGTATTAACTGTGTCCGATGGAGGTTGCTTAGAATTAGTAGACACCAGGAGCTGTCAGTTGCTTCTAGATGCAGACGGAGTATAACGGTTGAATGTCTCACAATTTTGAAATTTTAGAGCAGTTATCATATATTTTTCATACCGAACAAGGTATTGCTAAAGTACAGGCTGGTCATTGTATCAGAATGATGTCAGAGATTATTCTGTTACACGACGGTAATTTTACAGACAATACGCCAGACGAAGAAAAAGGATATACTGCAGATTTAAATATTGCTCCTAATTATAGTATGTCTATTTTGGATAAATATTCAGCTTTTGGTCAAGAAAAATATCAAGAAAATCAATATTTAGCCAGCAATATGGTTAAATACATGAAGGCCTACAAAGGATGTAAAGAAGATCTAGAAGTTCAAGCTTCCGCTAATTTCGATATTTCTCAGTGGCAGATAGTTGGCAAATTAAAAAAAGAATGTGCAGATAAGTATCTTAATGCGTATGGCGCTGGTGATGTTACGCCTATCGATATTATGTATTCTGGAAGAGATTTCTATGTCAAAAATATTGACGACGATTGGATAAGAAATGGTGACATAGACTTAACTTCGGGTTATAGATATCAGTTTAACATAAGTGCCCCATCCGGACACCCATTAGTTATTAGAACTGAACCTGTTAAAAACGTAGGATCAGTCGGAATTGAATTATTTAATAGTGGAGAAGCTATTCCTGATGGTTTTACATTTTCTTTGCCGTATAGTGGAGTAGATGAGATTGATGGTGGTTATGGACCATTATTCTATGACTGCAAACATAATGACGAACCTGCTCATTTTTCTGGTAGCTATGATCTAGACTTGAGTATTATAGGCACAAATGATAAACCTATACTAAATATAGTAGATAATTATAAAATTGCTATCGAAGAGGTGGATGCGTCTAATCAGTCTATTTTTGTGCAGGGTGAGTTGCAATTATTGGATTTGGATGTGACGGATACTTTAAACTTTGTTGTCACCCCTAAAAGTTTATTTGGTAGCTTAAGTCAAGCTAGTAATGTAGAGATTAGTGGTGTGGTGTCTGATGGTCAGGTTAAAAAATTAAAATGGACATATACATCCCCATCAGGCAATTTAGACTTTATATCTAAGGATCAATATATTAGTATTGATTATGATATTAAAATTTTTGATGGATATGAATATTCTAATATTCAACCAATTAGAATCAATATTATTGGAACGAATGATTCGCCAGAAATAAACGATGATACTGGAATTTTTACTGGTAGTGTTACAAGAATACCTGCTGGTGATCCAGACGAAAATAGCACGCTATTTGCTCAAGGTGTTTTTTCTTTTACAGACCCGGATCTTTTAGACACACACACTTTAACATATGAAGCTGAGAGTGTATTAGGTCAAACATATTATGGTGATTTTAATATAGCCACTCAAAACAAACAAGTAACTTGGGTTTTTGAAGTAGATAATGTAGATTTGCAAGACTTATCTCCAGGGGCTAGTATTGAACAAATATATGCTGTTACCATAAAAGACAATCATAATAGCTTAGACACAGCTCTTATTACTGTTGGCATTTATGGGGAAGATGCCGTTGTTCAATCCAATATTAAGATATTAAACGCCCCCAATTCTGGAGTTATGATCGAGACTAATGAGGGATTAGTGTCTAGCGGGGTTATAGATATTGATGTCGATCTGCTAGACGAAAAAGACTTTCCTATATCTTTTGATGTAGACATTAATGTGACTGGTTTTACTAGTGGATTAAATGTTAGCGATCAATCTCTAATCAGAATGCTTAAAGTGGATTTTGATGAAGATGAGAAAAAAATAGACTGGACTTTTAATTCTGAAGGAGTTGCTTTTGATTATATACCAGAAGGCCAAATTCTTAAGTTAGAATATAAAATATACCTTGAGGGAGATCAAGAGGGAGGCATACTTAATATTAATCCTCCGTTTAAAGTTGCCGTGATACCTATTAGGCCAGAAGTTATTCTTCCGACTGGTACACACAATTATATTTCTGGAGAATATTGGCCTAATGATATTAATGTGCCTGTAAAGTATGGTGGTATCGGTGAAATTAAAGCTATTAGTTCTAATAATAGTTATTGTTGGGATTTGGCAAATTTTAAATATAGAAGCGAAGGCTGGTGTGGTCAGAATATACCACCTCTTGTTTTTCCTTTTTATCCACCAGGCAAAAGTAATGTAGAGCAATTTGATCAATACAACTGGAATAAAGGAGAGTATAGCAAAACTTTGTATAGTTCATCTATATTCAAACCAGCTAATAATGATAAACAATTTAAATTAAAAATTGGCAGATCATCTAATGATTTTGGCCCTGGGTCTGGCATGTATGGTTTTTACGATAGTCCTGGCGATATAGATCCTTTCGTTCGCAGCACTAAGTTTCCAGCAGAAAAAGTTTCAATATCTGTTAATAAAAATTTTACTATTGAGGATAATGACGCTTATCCCACAGGCGATAATGGAGAAGCTTTGGAATTTGGTCTTATTAATGATAGAAATCAAAAATTATTATTTGATTCTGATAGTATAGAATATAGAAACATTAGTCTTGTAGATGTTAGAACAAATGTTTATCCTGTTAGAACTATAACTGCATATACTCGACAATTCGTCTTATCTCCTCCTGTTGGCTATAGGTATGAACCACATGTTTCTTATTTCCAAGAAGTTACAGAAACTAATGATTATTTAGGTCTAGGTGAAAATCCTATAGATCTTATTAATAATGGAACACCTGTGTATCAATTATTTCAAATGAATGTTATTGTGCAAAATCGACAATGGCATAGAGATGCTGGTCATGCTTTCGTGGAACATCTATTGGAAATAACAGATCTAGAAAGAGGCGATATTGACATAGTTGACGTTAATAATATTGGTAGCTATAATAAAATTTTTGGTTATGTGCCTTGGTATAATGGGGGTAATTTAAATGTTGGAAACAGAATAGTCAAAGTGGGTGGTATTAGTGGAATTCAAGGGGCTAGTTTTTGTCCTTGCGGTGAAGACCAAAATGATGATGGAATACCAGATCCTATTGATTGTGGCTGTACTGAAGTGACTGGTCCTCAGTTTATGACTTTCCCACCTAGTCCGGGGTATGCACCTACTCTATACGATATTGATGATCTAGAGGTTGGTATGTATGTATGGGGACCTGGAGTAAGATTTGGAACAAAAATCGATCAAATTATTAGAACTAATACAGTTGGGAATTGTGGAGCTAAAATTAGATTATCTGAAGCTGCTAGTGACGAAAACCCTATTAATGGCAATAATGCAGGTTTTTGTACATCATATGGATATTATAATTTTACATCTTTTCCTAACCAAGCATATAAAACATATGAACTAGAATATCCTTTAAGATCTAATAGGGGTGTTGTTTTTGAATATGGTGTAACAGATGGTTTAAGTTTTATTCAAATATTTTGGAGTTTTGAATTTTATAATGAATGGAAAGAGATAATTCTATATCCATTTACAGGCTATATAGATAGATTAGAAAATCCATTTTTAGTATACCGTACACAAATATTTACAAATGATACAGGCTGGACACTATCTTCTTGGAATAAGTGTCGTAGACAAGTATCCAGAAGTGTTATAGAGCCAAAATTAGGCAGCACATTTTCTCAAGCTGATGGATTGTATCCTTATAGCCCCATGTACTGTAACGGATTATTGCCCTCTTATGATATTGGTTTTATGGATTGTCCTGCTCCATTATGTAGTGATAGGCAGGAAGTTGATCCCTGCTGTATACAAGGTAGTCAAGTGTCATATGGTAATCCTGACTATTGTATACCGCAAGATATTGTAGATTATGAAGGTCAGCCTTATTTCCAAAACTTTACTCTGGTTTTATATGCTGGTTGGTATTATATCCTAAATAATACTGGCGGTACTGGTCATGCTGGTAATAGCGAATTTCCTAGTGGAGTTGTGCCTGATCCATTCAGAAGACCTTTGATTGATCAATATGAACCATCAGAGCGTGATGAATTAAGAAATGGTTTGTGTGTTTATAGCCCTAATTCTTTCGTTAATAGTTGGCTGGGATATATTGACCCTACTTCTGAAATTAGTAATAATTATAACACCAACAGAGCCCCTGGAGGTTTAACTAGTTCTGCTGGAGTACAAGGGGTTGTACCTTTTCAGTGTGCTGTTTCTAATGATCCTTTTTATGTTTATCAAGAACATGGCTATGAGCAATTTATAGTCACTTGTAGAGCAAAAAGAGCTGTAATGAAATATTTGCCTATTTATTATCCAAACTACGATGCTGCATTTGATGAAATATTTGGTTGGAGTGGTATTCCTGGAAATATTATAATTGACACATTTTTCCCAGACATGAGTCCAATAGATGATGAAGGATATTGTATTTATAGTGATAATGTGATAGACTATAGTGCTGGTAACTTAAAAACTACAACTAAACTTAATAATCTGCATATTAATATAACTAGAGGTATAGAACATACTTATCCAAATAATCCAGTTTTACTATCTGGAGATCTTACAAACAATATAGTATTTAGTGGAGAGGTTTTATTGCCTAAAGATAATTATACTATTTTAACGAACAAGAACTTTCTACAAGCGCCTATATCTCAGGGTTTCTTAGATCATTATAATGACTACAGAACATCTTTTGAGTATCTTAATATGCAGTATCATATAAGAAGAGGAGATAATTTTGTAGGAGATAATATTAATGTTGGTAATAGATATTGTTATTTGACACCACAGGATATTAGTATTTGTGGTTCTGGTAATGGTACTACAGTATCTAAAAAACCCATAGAAGCAATTCGATCGTTACAACATTTAGATTATGAGCTTTTTGGTACGCCAGATTACCTTTATAGCATGATGCCTAATTGTTGTCTGTTGCCAGGAAATTATGAGAAAAATGCTTGTGAGTGCTTTTTAAGTAATTGGGATAGTGATAGAGGTGCTAATTTTCATTGGAATAGATTAGGCTTAAATACTCCCAGAATAGACCATGACCTACCTTATATAGACCATCCAATTAATGCAGCTAATCGCAAACTGAATCCTCATCTTAGCCACAAAAGATATAAACTAGCTTTAGAGCAGGTTTTTGGTTATTCTTCACAAGCAGCTTTTAATTTTGAGGCTACTCACCCTGATGGTTGCGTAGCTTGGGCCTATGAAGTATTTGGTGTAGCTTCCTATACTCCTGATCCCGACATAGATGATACTAGTGGTTGGCCAGTAGACTATATACACGACTGTTGCGGCATACCAGTGTCTTCTGGCAAATGCCCAGTTATCAAACACGCTTTATTTCATGATGTTCATTTTATTTATGAAGACATGGTTAGTGTAATACCAGAAACCACTGTACCATATTCATTTCCTTATGAAAATCCTGGCTCTAAGTGCCACCCAGAATCATCCGGCATACGATGGATACATGGGGTATTGGAGTGGTATCCTGATGATACATATGGCAGTAATACCGAAGGAAATGACTTATGGACAAGAGTTATTTTTTATTATGAAGAATATATTAGTAATATCAGAACAGTACTCGAAACAGGTGCTGCTCCTTGGCAAAAATTAGAGTGCAATCAAAAAGATTTAGGTTATAGCGCCACAGTAAATGTTGGACCAGTGACTGCTACAGTAAATATACAAGGAGATTGTTTTGCTGCATTCTTGATGGAATTTAGCAATGGTTGTTATTATGGACCTACAGATTTAATAGAGGCATGATATGACAGAAGCAGAAAAAATTGTTAAAATACTGCAAACTATAGGTTGTAAGATACAGTTCTTAGAAACAGATATAGAATTTAGTGACAGAAATTTAATTTCAGACCTATTATATAATCGCATTATTATTAACGAAGAAGAAATCAGAGAGTTGTTAGATGGCGATATTCGTGCCATGTCTGTGTCTAAAGATGGTGTAGGTTTACAGCTAGAAAAACTATTACCATTAACATGGAAAGAATGTGAAGATGTTGTTAAGCTTTTATATGAAATCGACGCAAGGGGCAGATCTTGGTGCATAAAAAATAAACCCATGATTATCGAAAGGCTTAGAACCTTATCAAGTAAGCATGGGTTAGATTTTGATAAAAGAGCAGCAAGGATATTACTTAATAAAGCTATATCCAATGCCAAAAAGAATGCTCTTACTTTTTAGGAGAATATTTATACCAGCCACGATTATCTAGCCAGTTATTATTCTCGTCTTTTCTCTTTGGAAAAAGAGTTCCACCCTTCTTGTGCTGTCCGTATGACAACACTGAGCCGCATTTATTGCATCTCAACTCATAGTAATCATTGTCTTCAACATTTCTTACTACAAATCTAAGATCAGAACTCTTACATGCTCCGCAGCAAGACTCTCCAAAGATTTCTTGAACAGTAGCTAGTTCTTTAAAAATTTGCTTCTGTCCTTCTCCTTCAATCTCAAACTCTAAATTTTCACTAACTCTATAATTTAATTTCATCGCCATTGCTCCGTGTAACCTTTGATACTTTCTGAAATATTATCCACATTTTGTTGATAACTTGACAATTTCCTTATTATATCCACAGCCTGCGAATGTGTCAAGCTTTGTATATCGTTATTATCAATACCAATATCTTTTAGCATTTCGGTAATATTAACATCCAATCTTTTTGCTAGAACGTCCATAAAATTAATTTGATTACTACTAATCTTACCAACAGCGTCACCTTCTGCATCATCCTCAATTTCATCAGCCAATTCTTCTGCTGCAACCACTTTCCTAAGCTTTAAACCTCTTCTTAGGGCTCTGCCTTCAGCCCTAGTTTCAGCTACTGCTACTGGATGATTTCTAAAGATCTTATCGCAATTTCCCCAATAAACATCTGCAGCTCCATTTACGGTTATGGTATTAAATGGGCTATCTGGAGGTGTATCTTTTAAAACATAGGTCAGAGAATGGACCACAGTGGCTCTATTGCCATTATCTGGGTCTGGGGATTGACATACTTCTGATAGAGATTCTGTTACCACACAATTCATGGCTATTTCAAAAATTCTCCTCAGACCATCAGTTGTAGGATTTCCTTGTATTTTTTCATCGTCAGATAATAAACCTAGAACATAATCAGTCCATCCCAAATCA
>Ga0181568_10002008_pt1 | contig 18524 bp, 9 predicted proteins | sample 101ome_20_FD_133758 | JGI IMG/M metagenome (GOLD analysis project Ga0181568, IMG submission 133758) | Coastal salt marsh microbial communities from the Groves Creek Marsh, Skidaway Island, Georgia - 101404AT metaG (megahit assembly) | ecosystem: Environmental > Aquatic > Marine > Intertidal zone...
TCATGGGACACATGGAAAAAATTGGTTACGAGGGTGCGTTCACATTGGTCAGTGCGAGTGAAGAAGGCGCGCCTCACCAACGCAAGCGGGTCTTCATGCTCTTCCGCAACGCAGACCCTGACACTGAAATTGAACGAGGATTGGGGGACTCCGAAAGAGCAAGACTCCCGAGCCTGTATGACGGATCGGGGGAAAAGCAACCTTGGCGAGCAGGTACATGGCCTTCACGTCCAGGGGAAGCTCAGTACGGATGGGAAGAACCAAGAGTCATCATGGCCTACCCCGAGGACTGGGAAGACGGACGGAACCCCCGAGTCGGAGAAGAACAGGCAGAGTCCAAGTCTGTCAGCAGTAGCACTGAAGGACTGGAGGACACCAACAGTAGCCGAGGGGACGAATCAATGCAACTCGACACAGGTGTATCTGCAGAACCAAGTGGGAGCAACCGAGAAGAAAGGGAAGAATTGGGCAACTCCTATGAGCCGAGATCATCTCAGTGCCGAGAGCAAGGAGAAGTGGAACGAGAGGGCAAGGCTACAATCGGAGAAGGGAGTGAACCTTCACCTTCCTCTGAACTCTCAGTGCAAACACATAGTGGAGGAGGAAGCTCAGAAGATAAAGAATTGGGCAACACCCAACACGATGGATGTACTTCCACCGAAGACAGGGGAAGCACTAGCTCGAAACAAGAAGAAGGGAGGATGCAAGAACCTTCGGGAGGATGTTGTGAACCCCGAGATGAATCCCGAGATAATGTACCCTACACCGAGGACAGTGGATGCCGAGGGAGGACTAGCACCAAATGTGAGCCTGGAGAACGGACGATTCATTCGGACGAATGCCAAGGGGGAGAAGTGGACTCCCAAGCTGAGAGATGCAGTGGAGACAATGCAGAAGTGGCCGACTCCAATGTCGAGGGATTGGAAGGATACCATGGGGACAGTACCCGAGGGATCCCAGGAGACATTGGGGCGGAAGGTAGCCAGCACATGGGGAACCCCTCAAGCATCGGATCATGTGGAGGGAGCGAGGACATCAGTGGAATCCAATCAGAAATGCTTGGGGAGGGATCTAGCTCTTCTTTCACAGTCGGGGAAGCTCAATCCTACGTGGGTAGAATCCCTGATGGGACTACCAAAGAATACTACGCTTCTCCCGAAGTCATGGCTCAGCGAGTTCCAAGACTAAGACTTTTGGGTAATGGTATTGTACCAGCCCAAGCTGAACGTGCATACAGAATTTTGTTTGCACATTATTTGTAACCTATATAACTAAATTACATCATGAGTGACAACTACAAGCTAATATTAAAAATACAACGTGCTGTACCTAAAGCTAGGGAGGCAGTGAACAAATGGCTACAAGAGCATGTGCATCCAGATTGTGCATCATTGCAGTCAATCGTACTAGATGAGGGTGAGCTTCTTGAGGGTTCAATCTATAATAAGGATAAGATCTACGAGTTACTTGTGCCTATAGCACAGGCAGCTAAGTCTTCCCCGAGTGACGAGATCATACGTGACCCCGAGTATGATGCAGAGCTAGCAGCACACGAGGGTAAGGATGTAGACTTCACACCTAAACCAAGACTCTTGAATAACGATCTGACAGAAGCCCGAGTTCGCTTTATTGTAAGACAAGAGATAGCTAGAATAATTAACAGGGGTATCCATGAGAAACAATAACGAAGACACTCCCCTACCATCACCACCATTCAACCTAAGCAAGACCTACGAGGTATTCGATAAAGAATCAATAGCTATTGCTGATGCTGATTGGCATGACTATGATGTCCACTTGCTCATTAGACTTAAGTCTCTTGAGTTGCCGGAGGAGTTGGTTCCATTGACTAGAATAGCACTTGACCAAGGGCAGATGCTCCTGTGTTGGTCTCTAGAAAAAGATAAGATGGGTTACGCTCTACACAAGAAGTAACCTATATAACTGTATAACTTTGCGATCAGGGGGTTCTTAGGACAGCTCTCCTTTTGCATGTCCTCCTCATGATACATGGCCTTCGGGCAAGAGTTGAAGGGATAATGCGAGCGTGGGCAACAAATCCATGTGATGACCAAAAACCTGCCCCCTTTGATCGCTAACTAAACCAAAAGAAAGGATGAAAGATGAATATAAATGATCGTGTATATGAATATGAAAATGAACTACTAGATTCAGAAGCCGTTAACCAATTAGCAGACGAATGTACTACTGCAATAGGTATTGTTAATAATGTCTGGGGAAAGCACTACGAGCAAGTAATGCTTGTGGACAAAAGCGTAACAGATGCTATGCAAGCAACTCATGTTTCCAATAGCTTCTCTAAATCAAAGTGGCCTAGCAAGTGCCTGCGGATTAAGTTTGAGGACAAAGAGTTTTTTGAGATTGTTATGTGCAAGGGACACCAAGCTGATCTAATTCAGCATGCATGGGATTATTGCCAGAAAGTAGAGGATAAAGTAGCCTTAGCCACAGTAGCAAAACTATCTATAAATTGGGGTGAGGACAGTAGGGGTATACCTGTTTGGTTTGATGATGTTGTAACTTATTCAATCCATACTCCTCATGGTTTGATTTTCGGAAACTTACCAAGCGAGAGTGGCGAAGAGGAACTACGGTATCAAATTCAGAAGTTTATTAAGGTTACAGGATACACCGATGAAATGATGCATGTTATGAACACTACCTTAATGGCACTCAAGGTAATCAATTACTCAGCCATCCCATTCTTTGCTCCAAGTAAAGTAGATCGTGGAAACAAGAAGGTGATGAAAGAGGTAAAGAAGAAGTACAAGGTAGACACAAAGAAGTCACTCTATCGTGTGGTCTACTTACCTAAAGTTATTAGGGAGTACCAAGAAAAAAATGGACAGAAGAAATCAAGTCCGCTTAAGAATGGCAGAGTCGGTCACTTGCGTACACTGCACAGTGACTACTTCGTTAACAAGCAAGGGCAAGACATCCTAATACCACCGATACCAGACTCGAAGGGTCGGTATCCTAAAATCATATACAAAGTTAAAAAACATAAGGATGCAGCATGAAGTATAAATATACTGTACCTCCTCTTCTGCCACTGACTCCTTACGAGTTGGTTGGTATGATTGATGAGGTCAAGGTACTGACTGCAAAGTCATGCCCACCCTGCCCTACTGATGCCAAGCAATGGCCTCGTGTGTCTGAGGGTAGGGAGTACAGATTCAAGCGATTGAAGTATTCATACACTAGACCAATCTCTCGCAAGAAAATGCATACCGAGAAGTCGGGTCGCACCTATGTAGTAGACCATGACATCGAACGCTATGGCGTGGATGCTGGCTATGCATTCAAAGATAACTTAGGTCGAAGGTTTGTCTTCCGAGATAACCCTATCGGTGATTATGAACTTAGGTCAGATCTAGTGTGGGACTTCTTTGAGATGCCTATAGTTAAGACTGTTGCCGAGCTGAGACCTAAAGCCTTCCGAAGAATGAAGGAAAACTGCAAGGTTCTAGAGGAGATAAATGATTTTAAGTTCTACCCTGGTCAGCTTGATTATATATCTAGGGTAGCTTGTGTAGATCAAGCTCTAGTTTGCGGAGATGTAGGTACAGGTAAGACATGCATGGCTATCGCCTTAAACTCCTTGAAGAATGCTAGGCGTACTTTATTGGTAGCACCGAAAGGTACTGTCAAGGATTCCAATGGGAACAAGAAGAAGTATGATCCAGCTCAATGGATAGCCGAGATGGACAAGTTCTCTCCCGATACCCAAGTACGTACAATATTCTGCACAAGAGACTTCGGTAAGCATCTACGAAAAGATGGTACTCTGCCTGCAGGTGTATACATAACCTACCCTAATGCATTCTTTCTTAATGGTGGCTTTGAGCGTATACCTAGGTCTTGGCTAGTCCAAGATAGGGAGAGGAACTTTAGGTGGAAGATGCGCGAGCTTGGCTTTAATGCACCATATGATGAAGAAGATCCTCCCTCGGTAGAAAACGAATACCATCGAGGTGTAGGTGAGACACGCAATGGTTTCACTTGTATACTAAAGCCTAGCTTGTCATCCATAGCTGGTAATCAGTTCGACTGCGTTATGCTAGATGAGGCTCATATTATGCAGTCAATAGATTCTGTGGTTACTAATGCAATCATAAGGCTTCAGCCAAAGTATAGGTATGCCCTAACTGCAACCCCCATTCCCAATGTACTACCTAACATCTTTCCTATACTCGGATGGCTAGCCGTACCTAATTGGTTCCATGGAGATAAGAGCAATGCACGATGGCCTTATGCCCTAGAAGACCAGGCTAGCTTTTGCAGTACATTCTTAACTAGAGAGCGTGACTTTACAGAGGAGGCAATCAGAGGTAATGGTTCATCATGCATCAAGATCTGCCCTGTTATAAGCCAAGCTCAAACTCTACTGAAGGTACTCAAGTCATTGGTAGCATTCATATCCAAGGAGCAATGTAATCCCGATGTAGTAAAATGCTACATAGAGACAATTAGACTACCACTAGGCTATGCACAGAAGAAGTTGTATGCCCACAATTTAGATATAAAAAATATACCATACAATGACCCCAAGACTTGTTATGGAGTACAGCTTCAACGACTCAGGGGAATATGTGCAGATCCCATGGGTAGGTCATTTAATGATGGCATAGTGAGATCCAATTTTAATCCCAAGCTAATCACTACGCTAGAGCTTATTCATCAGTACCTATCTAAGCGTGAGCAAGTCATACATATCTCTGCCTGTATAGGTCAGACAGATGAGCTAGCCAATAGACTTGGTGAATCAGATATATCATTCTCTCGGATAGACTCCAAGGCTAGTGACCATGCTGGTGAAGCCAATGCTTTTAGGCGGAAGGATACTCATGTAATGCTTATGGGTGCTAAGTGTGCTGTAGGTCATAGCTTTCCAGAATGCCCAAACATGATCATAGGATCATTTGAGTGGAGCTATGGATCATTCCATCAGGCACTCGGACGAGTATACAGAGTCAACTCAAGGCAGGATGCAAATATCAAAGTTCTACTCAGTAAGGATACCATTGAGGAGTCGATGTTCGATAAGCTTGCTGACAAACGAGATGCTGCTACCATGTGCATACTTGGAGAGTATGTCCCCATTGACTATAAGGATGGAGACCTAGATGAGATATTAGCCGAACATCATTTATCATTTGATGTAGATAAAATAGAAACCAAGAGCGAGATCGAGATGGAGCTTAAGTGGATGGATCTGTGTGAAAAGCTCTCCGATCAGTCAGGCAGTTTATTGCTTGAAGTTCTGTAACCTAACCAATAGAGGTGTAACAAGATGAAAATAGTTAAAAACCAAAGCGGAGATTATTCCGTTAAATACAAAGACGCAGATGGGAATAATAGATCCACCCATCTAAGAACCAAAGACAGGAAAGAGGCAACGCAGTTAGTTAAGGATCTAAAGATCGAAGAATTAGAGAGGGCTAGTAAGCTGGGTGTCCTATCTGCTGAAGTAATCAGCAAAGTTGTAGGCAGTAGCTCAATGAAGTATTGGGATGTAGTTAAAGAGTATAAAGAACACATGAGGCTTAGTGCTATATCAGAGAACTCTATCTACACCATGATGTCGATCTTTGAGCAGTTCGGGAAATCTAAAAACTTTATGGATAAACCTATTGCTAGCATAAAAGATGAAGACATATACAAGTACTTAAACCTAGACGATGGCACATCACTGAGTATGCGAGCCTTGAGGAAATCAACTTTGAGTCAGTTGTGGAATTTTGCTCAGATCAAGATGTATGTGATGGTAAACCCATTCATGTTTATCAAGATTGACAAGTCAAAGTTAACTCACGACCAAAAGACCCCAACTGAGCGTGGTGTATTCTTAACGAAAGAGGTAAATAAAATCATTAAGCATGCCCCTTATTTCTTTAGGCAAGCTACTGCCATATCCTATTGGACAGGTCTTAGGCTTGGAGATATTGCATCCCTAGAATGGAGCAGCATCAAGGATCGGAACAGGATGGTTGTATGGACTATCAAGAGAGATAAGCTGGTATCGATTGATACCAATAGCAAATACTTTGGTAGTGGCATACTCAAGACAGTACTCAGCGAGATAGATGTTGAGGATGAGATATACTGTTTTCCCGAGTGGCACAAAGTCATAACCAACCCCAAGACTAGATCAAAACCTAGCGTTTACTTCAGCAGGCTATGCGACAGACTTAGGATATATGACAGAACATTCCACTGCCTAAGGCATACTTGTATTACACGGCTAGAGAAGCAAGGTCTTGATCTTGAGAAGATCGGCAAGGTAGTTGGTCACTCAAATACCAAGACCACCGAAGGCTACATACACAAGTAATTATTTATTCATGTCGAATAGGCGTTTGATATCCTCTCGCCTATCCTCGACAACCTTTTCTAGGTTATTAATACGCTCGTGATTCCTTGCTTGATTTATTTCAATTCTAGCATTCTTTGATTTAACTATATCAATCTCCTCCTTCATCCTCTTGAGAAAGAATCCTAGTACGGAAAGAGCTGCTCCAATTCCAATTAGGACATAGTAGTCCATCACTTCATGGAACGCTTACCACGACACTTCCATTTCTTCCGAGATAATGTATTGGCACATGGCGGGTTCTTACATTTCTTAATCTTTGCAGACCTTGCGCAATAGGCGTGACCCTTAGCTGTTCCCGGTCTTATGCGATCACCGCCATCCTTAGCTTTCCCCTTCTGCCCAAAGGATCTGCATTTTCCTTTTACTCTTTTAGCAAAGCGTTTTCCTTTTGTGGGTTTACATGGTTTTTTACTTTTTGCCATTCTTCTTTCCTTTCTTCCAAGATATTCTTTGCATCTTTCTTACTCTTCTTCTTCGTCTAGCATTTCAGATCCAAGATCTACAATCATTGGCTGAGCCAAGGCTGTCTTAGTGCATTCCAGGCAACCGATCATAGTCTCTATTGTTAAATCAAATTCTTGTTGGTATCTTTCTATAAGGTTATCTAAGTCCATAGAAAAAGCATCTACCTGCTCGTGATAGGAAGCTATTTTCTCTTGGGTTGGATCTTCCGATTCTTCTTCTTGGAAACGCATTTCAAGTTAGAACGTTTATTGTTATTAGGGTTCATATCTTTATGGTGAACCTCTTGACCTTTTTTACACTTAGCCTTCCGCCTAGCCTTATTGCGAGCAGACCTTCTCTTTATCTGCTCAGGCTTCCCATGATAAGCATCATACTCGGACTTTTTTTTACCCGAGGCATAAACTCTCTTAGCGCGAGCCATTACTTCTTCTTGGTTTTAACCTTACGAACCTTCTTCTTGGCTTTGTGTTTCTTTCCCTTGTGACATGAACAGCTCATTTGCGCTTCTTTACTTTCCTTATGGGTTTACGTTTTAACTTAGAACCCTGGGCTTTAGCCTTTTTCATTATGCAACCTTTTGCACACTTAGGGTTACTACAATTTTTCTTTGTTACTGGACACTTCATATATGTAACTTAATTCAATAGGTTACACCTTACAAATCAAATCCCATGCATGCCTATAAGGTTCCCATTTACCCCTGCTTGTTGGGTTTGGAAAAAGCTTTAATGAGAGGTTGGTTCCAATCTTTTCTTTTGGAATTATGTACCAATATTTGCACCCTCCTCTGATCACCAAAGCAGCCAATATATCATAAGCACCTTCCTTGTACCTGTTCTTCTCGGATGTCCTATGACCCATTCCACAGGTAATGCTATAGGCACTACTACTCCTGTCTTTTCTTTGGGAGGCAGTTCCCTTCACTTGTATCTTTATTAGCTTACAACCTGTGTCCACGATTGCATCGTACTGACAGTAGTCACCTATAGGTACAGAAATATTAAGCCCTCTATCGAGACATTCACAAAAAAACATTTGCTCATAGAGGGTGCCAGCCCTCTTATTTTCGCTCATAATGCAAGTCTTCTAAGTTCCTCCTTGTATTGACCCACATCTTTTTTTGGTTTCTTAGGTTTCCCTCCTATTGCTCTTAGGTAAGCATCATGATTCCTCATTGCTAAAAGTATTTTATTCCTCTCGGGAGGATCCATGACAGATAGCATTGCCTTAATATCACTATCAGTTAGTGCAAACCGAGTAACGCCATTTCTGAGATGCCTGTTCTTAAACTTGTCGGCAACATCCTTCCTTCTGTCCTCAGCTTGAGATAACTCTAATGCCCTTCTGTATGCATCCTTGAATGCTATCTTATCATTTGCATATGCTGCCCTCTCCATTCTCTTTACTGCATTTGATATCGCAGTAGCTGAGAATTGCATCAATCCACCCCTCCTCATTTCCATACCTAGAGCCTTGGCAAATACTCGGAATGAATTTCTCATACCTGTAATATCTGCTGACTGCCTTTCGTTACTCATGAATCCTGTAGGATCATAGTCCTCTATGTCAGTAAGGTTAGTTAAGGCTTGGGTGTTCTGAATTACTGCATTCAATCCCATTAGGTACATAAGGGGTCTTACTACTGTAGCATAGTCTGGTACTAACTCTTCCTTCCCTCCTGTCCTTATGGCATTGAAGTAGTTAGTTGCCACAGCGTAGGCATTCATCACTGATGAAATAGCAAGCACTCTTCGGGTCGGATCGAATCTTGCTGCTAGCGAAGATGGATCTAATTGACCCACTAACATAGGAGTGAAGAACTCTTGCCCAATACCAAGTATGTTATTTGCTCGAGCAGCCCTTTCTAGCATCGCACTAACCTCAAACCTTGGATCTGCCATTGCCATAAATGTGCCTACTCCAGGGATAGCTGCAGATGGTGGAACCTTCCGTAAGGATGATGGTTTACCTAGAACCTCCTCATCCCACCAGTCCATGAATAAGGTAAAGGCAATACCCACAGGCATGAGCCAAGCAGCTGAAGTCAGCATATATCTCATGCTCTCCCTCATTGCTAGCCTACCCTCTTTATTCCTCATCTGATCCATGCCTTTGTTGTATGAAGATACAGACCAACTAAGTAGTGGCGAAAACCATTGCCCTGCACCAGATAAAGCAGCCGATGGCTTGCCGGACATAGTGTCGTAAGTTACCTCAGACATTGCTATGTTTTGTGCTGCCCTCACTGCATCAATGCTAAGAACCTTAGCATTAGGATCTAACTTTTGCCTTCTTCTGAAATCTTGAGCTAGCTGAGTAAATGACATACCCTCAGCAGTAAGCCTTTGGTTTAGCTTATTCACCATATCCATGCTGCCGAATATGTAAGAGTCTAACTTTGACTCCTCGTATCCAATATCCTCAGGTTTAATCTCAAATGTATTATTACTTAGATCAATACCTCTAGCATCCAAGGCGTCCACAGTTTTTAAAACAAACCTCTCGATGGTATCTGCCATAGCTAGAGATATAGATTTGTTCACTGCTTGAGCTAAGTAACTGAATGGAGCCGTAAAAGGGGTAAGCACAGATGCTGGGATAAAGTTGACACTAGTTTTGCTTCTCATGGATGCACCAGCTTCCGATAAGGCTTGGACTGTATTTACTATTTTTCTAAAACCTTGCTGTGCCTTATTGATGGATCCTTGCTTTCCGATCTCAGTAATCTGCTCACTAAAAGATAGCATACCTCTATCCCTGCCATACATATCTCGTAGCTCTTCGTTATACTTACTGCCCCTTACCATCTCCACGCCAAAAGACTCAAGCAGACTGCCTGTAACCTCCCTAACTAGGTTACCACCAGCTTTACCGAGAGTCCTAAATGCAGTTGGGTTAAGACCAAGCACCTTAACAATATCGGGCATAGACATAGTGGCAGTCCATGCACCCTTCATGGTGTTAACCAAGCCAAACGCTAGTGTTCTAAGAAAGTCTAGGCCTGCAGATAAGTCCTCATTGTTTGATGAACGAGATGTGAATGCAGCACTTACGCCTGCAATTACTCTCTCTGTTTCCCAGAATGCTTTAGCCCTATTCTCAAGATCCTTGTACCCACTTGGATCCATCCCTCGAGCTTCCATCTCCTTTATGATCTTTGCCTTCTTGAATTTCTGTGGTAACCTACTACCAGGCTTATCCTTTAATCCAACAGAGGATGCTAAGTCACTATATGTATCAGCAGCAGACTTGTAGTAGTCCTTAATTGCCGAGAAGTTGTCGCTAAGCTTTTCGCCTTTGCGACCAAAGTTTGCAGTCATCAAGATCTTCGAAAGATGCTGAGAGGATGATGTCTCATCATACATCTCATACTCGAAGAACTCACCAGGTAATATATTGTACAAGGCTCGACCGTGGATTGAGTGGTGGAACTCAGCACCCTTAAGCATCTTCATTAATGACTTGTCTACATTTATAGATGTAGCTTCCTCGTCAGCTTGCTTGTGTACCTTAATTAATGCATCTGCCCTGTGCTTAAATTGTGATAGCAAATCAATCACAGTAGTCTCATCATTGTCGGGTACTAGCTGAGCAAGTTTGTTAATTGCATTTGCCACCCTAATGCCAGGGTTATTCCCTTTGGCAGTTCTCCATGCCCTCTGCATTTCTTCGGGTAAAATTATTCTGTGTGCAGTTGTCTCCTCTCCCTTTAGCTTGGCTACGAATGGAACATTATGAACAGACTTTCCATCGAATATCGTAGAAAAGAATAGGTTGGCAAGTTCAGGTGAAACACTCTTGCCGAGGATCTGCTGAAAGCTTTCATTAAAGTCTTTGCCCTGCTCAACTGCCTCGCTCAGGCTTACCTTAATTTTATTAAAGATGTTTTGGTCTTCATCGCTACCCTCTTGAAATTTTGGATTAATCAAAGATGCGACCCTAAACACCTTGTCCTTATTCAGCTTCCTAGGTGTAGTAAATACACCTTGCTCTACAAAGTTTCTAAACAGGTTTTCACTTGTCCCTGATGCTATCTCTCCCCTGACAATATTCTCGTCCTCAACCTTGATATCGTACTTCTGATATAGCCTCCTGAAGTTATCGTTCTGTATGCTCCATTGCTTTAAGTATGCCCTAAGTGCTTTCTTGCCACTCTCGGTCAAGTTTCTGCTAGGGTCTATCTCACCTAGATGCTTCCATATTCTATTGATGGCTAACTCCTCTTGCCCTTGGAGATCAGGTCTCTCGTTGAACCAATCAAATATCTTAGATCCGAAGTCTGTTATGAATACATTTAGGTTCTCACCAGTTGCACCCAGCTCACTGTGTAGTCTACCTAATGCCTTGGATACCTTCCTGCCCTGTGCATTGATCCTTCCTACTTCTGCATTATAGTCCCTATTGTATTGATTCAATAGGGTTGCGACCATTTTTCCTGCAGGGCCTAGATTTGATAATCTCTGCTGTAATGGCTGTATTATAGAGTGTATGAATCCAACATTAGCAGTGTGGTATTGAAGACCAAAGTTTGGCTTTCTTAACTCAGCAACTAACTGAGTAAAGTATCTATGCTTCGGTGTACCTAAATACTTATCCTTGTAGCCCTGGGTGGACATTATCTTATCAAGTTCGGATGCTCGAGCAGCAGAATATTTTGCCTCATCGGAACCCTCACCATTGCCAATCCTAAATATAAAGTTGGTCTCGACCATCTTCCCATCAGAATCAATCTCTAGAGTGGAGAACAAGCCACCATCTCTAAGCTCTACAGGTGCAGAGGTATCAAAGTATTCATCGAGGTCAGCTATCCTGTCCTCGTAAGCTTTAACATGAATATCTCCCACTCGGATCTCTTCATCTATTTCAGCTAGATCCTTCTTGTACTGCTTAATATCATCATGCAGTTTCCTAACATTATTAAGGATACCTAGCATGGATTTATTTTTAACATCCCTTGTCGGTCTGCCATTTGCAGCATCCTTGATCAGCTTAACAGCGTCATCAATGTCCACACCAACCTCGCCAGATGCTAGTCTGAGTCGGGCAGTGAATGCACTTCTTGCATTCTGATTTGCTTGGTCTGTACCTAACATTAATGCAATGCTAGCCCTAACAGCTTGATCAAGATCAGAGTCAGGCTCACCCCTAGCAACTAGGCTATGGATATTATCAACACTTTCTAGTCTGTTAAATATTTCCTCAGCTGGTAACTGCTCAAGGAATCTAGTTCCATCAATACCCTTAGATAAAGTGTCCAGCAAGTTGTAGAGCTTAGACTCATCTATGTCTATATCCCTAAGCTTCTTGAAGTCGGTCATTGATATATCAGCACCATCCTTAATCATAGATGCCTCAAACGAATTAACCTTAGATCTCTCCTTATGGTAAATTGCCTTACTTATAAAAGTGTGAAATACCTTCTGAGTCTTAGCAGCATCAAACATCTTCTTAGGAGATGTAAGCCTAGATATTGCAGCCTCGGCATCCTCTAACTTATTCTGTGTCTTAGTCTTGTTTTGTACAGACTTAGCAAGCAAATCAACTGCACTAGAACGAACCCCAAGAAGAAGCTTCATTAGGTTCCTAGCTGCTGTATCTCTATTGGCTACTGACTCTAGCTGATTAATTGAATTAATGTCATCAACTGATGGCCGGGAGGTTTCGGGTAAGGCTTGCGTGTACTGAGCCTTTGCCTCCTCAACTGTGGTCATCTTGTCGGCAAGCACCTTTGCTATTACATCGGGAGTACTACCCTTATCTATGACCTGGTACTCCTTGATCTTCTCAACAGTCATTGTTGACTCTTCACCCACTTCACTGAGGGCAGATCCGATTACATTGCCTAGATCTTTTAAGGCAACCATATGCGCGCGAATAGTACCCTCTGCTATGGTTGATGGTTGGTCAATTGTATCGGCTGACTCTAAAGGGGTGTACTCAATCCTTGATGCTAAATCGTCAGGAGCTACAACATGAACATCTATATAAGCAAGCTCGCCAGTTTCATCATCGACCAAAACATTTTTTGGGGCAACATCAGATATCTCAATTGTCCCATCTTCGGAAACAGCACTTATCTCCTGAGTAGCCCCATTGTCTTCCCAATTTGGGGTAAGTGTTACCTTGTATCCCTTGCCCTCTAGATCTGCTATAATCTGTTCGGTTGTAGCCTCATCTCCCTCTATTAAAGGTTGCGATGTGATGATCGCATAATCTCCGTCTTCCCTAGGGCTAACACCAACAAATTGAATATCATCCCCAAAGAGGAGATTCATATTGTGCTTATCCCTAATGTATCTCCCGACATCGTAAAAATGCCCGAAGGACATCATGCTTTCAGGAATCCTAGTTACCTTGATTACGCGACCTGCATCGTCATCAAAGTACACACCATGCTCGGTGCCTATTTTTTGGTCGAGTCCTTCGAGCTTGCTCCTAAGATTTTGTCCAGTGATTTCGTATCCGCTATCGACAGCGGCACGGTAGAATGCCTGCTTGCCCTCTTTTCCCTGGAGGTTTTCCGCGGTGGCGATAATTTTCGGGAGGGACGAAAAGGTTTTATCTTGGGTTTTTCCATCTTGTATATTGTAGGTTATTCCGAGATCAAAGTCTATTTTATCCCTGCTCTCGTTGTTCATTGTAGCGCGGATGTCAATATCGTTGGCTGCTAGCTTATCTGAGGCTCTAAGCAAACTACGATATTTTTTGCGAACTACATCTATTGTTATGCTACTTCTAGAGAAGTCTGCATCTAGAATTTTACTTGCTAGATCGAGTATCCAATCAATAACCCTCTCAAACCGAGACTGAAACTTTCTTCTAAGCTTGTCTGGCATCGGTCTGTTTAGGAACTTCCTAAACCTAGGGTTAGTTGCAAAGTTTGCCCAGAACTCCTGTGGGTTAAGAAGCCCATGGTAATACTCTCCATCCGCTTGAGTCCTTAGCCACTCCATGAGATCCTTGGTATCGTTATAGATCTTAAGAGCTTGATCCTTAGTCATCACCCCTCGAGCAACACTTGGGATCTCATCGTTCTTTTTGGTTTGTATAGCTATATCTATAGCATTGCTTAATACCCTGTGGGCAGCCTCTTCGAGCATAGTAACTCGAATCTGATCATCCACACTAAGATCACTGCTTTCGGATGTCTTGAATACCGGGCCTAAAACAATAGTGTCACCTCGTAAGTAAGCACGAGTAATCTTCCCACTTGAACCATCATGTGTAGCACCGATCTTAAATTTATCCCATGACAAAAACTGCACCTTGAGATTCTTTGTGTATGGATGTGCGAGCAGTTGCTCAGCCATATCTAACAAGTCCCCCTCTAGCTCAGTAGACCCGAGTAGATCCTTGCGAGCCTTTCTTAGGTAAGCAGCTAGCCCAATTGGTTCTCCATCAATCTTCGCGCCACCAAGGAACCTAAGTATTCCCTCTTCGTTCTCACGTAAAAGCTCTTCACTTAATGGAGGGAGTGATGGCTCAAGCTGCTCTTCTTTAGCAAAAGCTATTTCCCTCTCAATCACAGCTGGCTCTGTGGCTATCTCACCAACAGACTCCATCGGCCTCATGGTGAACAGCTCAATTAAAAGATCATCTAGTTCCTTATATTTATTTCTTCTATCTATCCCCTGTGAGTTCTGATATGCAGATATAGCAATCATTAGACTTGCTTTGTCTTTTTTGTCCAATGTGGGTGTATCCACTACTGCCTGGGCAGTACTTATCAATCCTTCATCAAGAGGTTCATCTACTTCTTCGATACTCTCAGAGTCGATATCCCTAAAGATTACCTCATCTTCTTCAGGTTCCTGAACATCTTCAATTTCACCAAGCTCCAAAGCCTCCTCTTCCGAGAAATCACTATCAGGTGTTATTTCTGCTTCATTGTAGTCTGTTTCATTCGGATCAATGTCATCTGAGTTAACTGTCTGTGTAGGAGCAGCGCCTTTAGCGATGCTTTCATTTAAAGGAGCAACTACCCTGCTCGCTGCATCAGCACCCTCGCCCTTCTTCTTTCTTGGCTTATACCCATTCCTAGCAAGCTCACGATCTGCTAATCTAATTGCATTCCCAACTTGATCCAAATTACTCTCACCTAGCCTCTTTAGCCCCTGCGACCAATCACCCTTCTTTTCTGATATTCCCCCAAGAAACTCCTTGAGGGTGAACAATCTAATCTTTTCGTCTTTTGCTACGCGCCTTGCCTTGTCTCTTAGTTCAGGATCTTTAATTCCGCTACTAAGATTATCAGCTCGAGTTCTTAAATCCTTTAGAACAGATGGCGCAATTCCTCCCCATATATCAAGTGTAGGATTAAACTCTCCATCCTCATTTATCAGGTTGTCGATCCGAGATTTCTGTAGCTCTAAAGCCTCTGCAACAACAATATCCTCAGTGGACTCTATTTGACTATCTATAGCTTCTAATATCGCAATAGGGTTTTCCCTAATTTTGGCATAGTCAGTATAAGGATCTAATGCATTCCTAAATGATTCCTCACTATCAAAGTTCGCATTAACTACAAACTCCTCCTGGGATTGTAATACGCCAATAAATTCTATCCGATCCTCAGAATCCTCATCAAGGGAATCTAGGTATATATCATTATCTGAACCAACTTTTATTGATGAGTTTGCAGTAGGTGCTAGAGGGTCAATAGCCTTCCCTCCCCTACGCCTCATATTCTGAATCGATGCAACACCATCCTTATCTGAAAGAACACGCCTAACTAGGATCTTTGGTGTTTCAGATTCGGGGTGAAAGTATCTTAAAACAACTGCAGATTTTGTGCTTTTACTATTGCTCTTCTCAACCTTCCTAATGATTGAATCATCATCTGCACTTTCTGCCTCGGTAAAAGAAACCTGTGGATTTATGAGGACATCTGATCGGGATCTAAATGTAAGTGAGTTTTCAATAGGAACTAGTTTTCTTTTCTTTGCTTGATTGCTCCCCCATAGATTACCATCTTTGAGTTTACTTCTTGCAGCATCAACCCACACGCTTGGTTTTACTGGCTCCTTAAACTCTAGGGTCTGCTCTTGATCCCCATCCTGAACCTTGAAGCCAGACACAAAGCTACCTTCTAGGACAGGCTCTACCTCGTACTTTCCGATTTTCTTTGTGCCATCTACGACAAACTCAGATGTACCAAGGGTTGCACCCTTCCTGTAAATTGCATCAGCAATCTTTACAGGTTTTAAAGGCTTAGGAATATTGTTAATACTAGTCTTGGGTGTCAGTACATATCGGGCAAGAATGCCGACAATATCATCTTCATCAATGGATGTTCCTGTAGGCTCATCGTAAGATTTACCCTTTGAGTCCTTTACCCCTATTATCTCTCCGTTAGGATTGAATGTAACTCGTAAACTTTTCTTACCCTTGTGTGAGTAATCGGTATCACTACCTGTGACCAGAATGGTCTTGGTTAGGTTTCCGTTACTTAGCTCTGTTACAATCTCACCATTGCGTTCCTTTGGTCTATCAGAAGTTTGCCTAAGTATCCCTGACGCAGGTATCTCTATCTCCCCGCTCTCAGCAGTCTTTATCGTAAAGTTCTCGGGGTCTATACTTGTAATCTTCTGAAGCTCACCACCCTTTGCTAGCTGTACAAAATTACCTTGCTGGGGATTTATGGACTCAAATCTGTCCTTTGCTTCCTGCTTTTGGAGAAGTTCAATCTGTTGCTTCTCGTACTCCTTGTCGGCTTTATCCTTATTGGTTTCGCCACCCTTCCATTTGCCTTTTTCGTCCAAGTAGTACTTTTTAAATAGTCTTACCGACGCTTCGGATATCCTATTTACATCAGCTCTGTTTAAGCCTAGCTCTTCGGCTAGATCAGAAGCTAACTCCTTTGCCTCAGCAAGCATGAACTTCTCGTTCAGTTGCGTAGAGTTTAGTGTCTCTTGGTAGTCATCAAGCCTACCCTCTAGATCAGCAAATATATTACCAGCTAATACATCAGCCACATTTGGGTTGTTTGTAATTAGCGCGCTATTGGATCCCTTCTTTACCTCTACCTTGCTTGTTAAGATAGTTCCATCTCCAGCTCGGGTGACTAAACCCATGTCGATCATCTTATCAATCAACAAACCCTTTAGTTGCCCTACATCTTTACCTAGTAAATTAATCTGTGATTCGACCCGGGCATACTCTTGTAGCACTTGAGCCTTATCGTCCATTTGTTCTATTTCTGCATAGCTTACTGGATACTCAACAACTTGACCTACTTGGTAAGGCAAACCTAACTTACGAGCCTTGGATCTTAGGCTTTTACTTACTAGTTCCCTAGCCTTGTCCATCCTTTGGTCATGCTCCATATCCTCATTGGAACTGACTACTTTTAGGACACCATCCTCCTCGGCATAGACTGCTGAGTAAATACGCTCACCACTTGATAAGTCAGATACGATGATCTGATTGTTCTTCTCTGTTGCCTCTAGCTTAGTGTCTAGTCTCTTGAGGGACTCCTCTTCTTCGACTTCTACCTTTCTTCTCTCCTGCTCGGCAGTGATTGCTTCAGACATGCTAGGTCTGTACTGCAGTAAGTCTTCTAGCTTCTCATCGGAAAAGTGTTCAAGGTCTTCGGGCTTAATTATCTTAGACTTATCCTCTTTGATATTTAACTCTGTTGCCTTTACTCTCTTTGTTAACCCATCTCTAAATTCTACTACTACCTCATTACCCTCATCGGGCTTCTCTACTACTCGGGCGAGCCTATTGGATCCTGCAGGGCTTACAATTGTGCCTACCTCAATTTCAGAAAACCTTCTCTCGGAATTTCGGTTCCTAATCTCCACCCTCTGCTGAATGCTTTCGATTGGAGCATCGTCATCTTGCTCCTCGGCAATGGTCTTCTCTGTGGGTGCTAGCAACTTTGAAAGCGCTGCAGTTCCACCCGATACAGTTCCACCACCGATAGCACCTAATGCACCAGCATTAGCTAGCCTATTCCAATCATTAGCGTTCCAATCCTCATCAGTATGGTACTTAACTACCATCATCTGAATCATCTCTTGCATTGCTTCAGTAGCACCCTCAGCTGCTGCTCCCTTTGGAAGCATTACCAAGCCATCAGGAATAGACTCAAATAATCTAGTGACCTCTTTCTTCGCTTGTTTGCCACCAATGCTCTTAGCTAACTTACTAGCTAACCAAGTGGGCAGAATAGAATCCATTGCACCCGAAGCTCCACCACCAAGCATGGACAATGCCCTAGCCTCACCAGGGTCTAAATACAAATCATCACTTGGATCCAACCTAGTATACTGATACAAGTCTCCATATACATGACCTGTATTTTCAAGCGTGGATGATGCAACGCCACCAGCTATAGTACCTATATTCTTACCATAATCATCACCGAATATCTTCTTAGCCTTCTTATCTAGTTTCTTAAGTTTATCAGTTTTGCTGATTCCTTTCTGAAGCTTTCCTCCAATTCCTCGGGTAACTAATGAAAGTATAATATCAGGAACAATGTCAGTTACAGCACTAGTCATTCCTTGCGAGGCATACTTCAATAAATCCATGGGATCATCGATCATCTGGATGTCATCAAATGCTCGCCTCTGATACTTATTAGCCTTCCTTTGGTTCTTTCTAGCACTACGCATTAGGCTACGCTCTGTGCCATCAAGACCTACTGATCCTGCGA
>Ga0181568_10002009_pt1 | contig 18521 bp, 13 predicted proteins | sample 101ome_20_FD_133758 | JGI IMG/M metagenome (GOLD analysis project Ga0181568, IMG submission 133758) | Coastal salt marsh microbial communities from the Groves Creek Marsh, Skidaway Island, Georgia - 101404AT metaG (megahit assembly) | ecosystem: Environmental > Aquatic > Marine > Intertidal...
CGTCCCTCGGGGACGCGGCGAAGGTGTTCTCAAGCGGCTTGATATCTAACGAGGAGGGATAAAACTGCTCGATAAAGCGAGGGTTGTCCTGAAAGTAATCCTCGCCGTCAATGTCGATGCTATTAAAGTAAGCGAAGGACTTGCCTGGACCCACCCACTTCAGCACTTGCTCCAACGCGAAGAAAAAGAGCGCTGGTATCACCGCCACTGCGATAAAACCAAAGCCAATTTTTTTGATCAAGCTCATGCGGTCACCGACGAGACCGAGCCGCTTATCCCACCCCACGACTGTCTTGGGCGGATCATCGCTGGTTTGTACTCAAACATCGGTTCACCCTCAAACTTTGCTGGTAAAGCAGGCTCAATTGACACTCACTACACGCTAGATTGCGCCCCGCCAGCGAGGATTCCGCGAAGAAACCGGCTACCTATCGCTAAGAAATCAGTCGCAGAAAAGTAATACACTGGCGTTAACAGCGAATCGGAGTCTACCCTATGTCACGCGTTGTCGTTGCCGGAATCATAGAGTTCCCCCCCCAAGTTCGAGACGAGGCACTCACCAAAGGTAAAGCCTTGATCGAGGGCGCTTATACGGAGAAAGGCTGCATCCACTATCTCTGGACAGCCGATCTGAATCATCCTGGACGTGTCGTGGTCTACGAGGAATGGGAATGCGCTGATGATCTTGAGGCGCATCTACAGGGCGAGTGGTACCGCAATATGTTCACGCATCTTGCCCAGTTCAACATTGTGAGCGCAGAGACCAACAAATTTCGTGTAGACCGAAAAGAACCGGTGTACGGAGAGGATGGCGTCGCGACTGCCTATTTTTCCGATGAAGCGCGTTGATCGGTATTGCTGATCCGCATCAATCGCGGGAGACAATATCGCCCGGCGCCAAGAGAACTCAGGGGGCGCGCGCACAAACAAAAAAAGCACTTACAGCCCACTAATCGCAAAAAATGCCCCGTTGACCGGCTTTGCGGGGGCACCTTTCACCCGCATTGCTAACATCTTCCCCACTAAGAATAAGATTTCTGGGGAAATTACAAAGACCATGCAGACCAACGGGATCCCGCTGGGACAAAAAATAGCGTTCGGCATCGGCATGCTGGCGAACCAAATGTTCCCCGCCGCGCTGAGCATCTTCATGGTGATCCTAGTGCAGAGTCTGGGTATGAGTCCGCTACTGTGGGGGCTGATTTTTTTTCTGCCCAAGCTCGTAGACTGTATTACCGATCCGGTGATGGGTTTTATCTCTGATAGGACCGTATCCCGATGGGGCAAACGCAGACCCTACATCTTTATTGGTGCCATTCTCTCAGGGCTCTCCTATATCGCGATGTGGCAGTTGTCGGCCGACAACAGCGAGCTGTACAACTTTGTCTACTTTCTCTCTTGGTCGTGCATCTTTTTTATCGGGCTCACCATTTTCAGCGTGCCTTATGTCGCAATGGGCTATGAAATGAGTGATGACTACCACGAACGCACTCGGCTGATGGCAGTGGCGCAGTGGATCGGACAATGGGCCTGGGTAATCGCCCCGTGGTTCTGGATCGTGCTCTATGATCCGGACTGGTTCGACAGTGCAACCGAGGGTGCACGTACTTTATCAATTTGGGTTGGCACCGCTTGCATGTTACTGGCCATGGTACCCGCTATTTTTTGCCAGAGTGGCAGCACCGGCGCTGACAACAACACACCCCATCGCAAAGAGAGTCTGGGAGCAGTTGCCAAAGACCTCTTCCACGGCATTGCGATCACCCTGCAGTGCAAGCCTTTCCAGCAGATCTGCATCGCCACTTTTTTTATCTTCAATGCGTACAACACGGTCGCGGGTTTTGCCTGGTTCATTATTGTCTACTACATGAATCAGGGAGACCCTGCCCTCGCAGGCGTTTGGCCGACCCTGTTCGGCAGCGTGTCAGCGCTTTGCACATGCTTTTTGGTCATACCTACCATTAACTGGATGTCGCAACGCTACGGAAAACGCCTGACCTTTATGGTGACGCAATCGATCTCCATCTTGGGGTATCTGCTGTTCTGGTGGAGTTTTAATCCGAGCAACCCCTACTTGATGTTTCTCCCTATTCCAATTTTTGCATTCGGCATCGGCGGACTCTTCACCCTGATGATGTCTATGACGGCAGATATCTGTGACCTTGATGAACTGGAAACGGGCGAACGCCGGGAGGGATTGTTCGGAGCAATCTATTGGTGGATGGTCAAATTCGGGCTCGCCTTCGCGGGTCTGCTGAGTGGTTTGATTCTGGGCTTGATTGGATTCGACCAAACCGTGGCCGTTCAAACTGACGACACGTTGGCACTACTCAGGATGGCTTTTATCGCCGTGCCAGTGTCCGGCACTTTGATCGCACTGTGGGCGATGCGAGACTATGAGTTGGACGAAGAGGCCGTCAGGGAACTCAAGACCTTACTGGTCGAACGCCGTGTGCAGGTAGGCGTCCGCTAGCCGATGCTCGCTCTACGGCGTGCGGGACAGAAACGTTCCATGCCCAACTAGACCGGCAAAACCACGTCAATCTGAGAGATGTCCCCTTGCTTCATAAAAATACTCGAGGACAAATGCTCAGGCAGTCGCAAAGTAGGCAATACGCTCTTGGACCCGTCTGCATTGTGCAGTGTGATCGACGGGTTATCCCCTCGCTCTAGCTTGACGGGCACCTGGCAAATCGTGAACCCTAGTTGACCCATTTCCAGAGACATCGTCTGTTCACTCTGATTGATATCCAAATAGCGGAGCGTCGCGGGCGCAACGTGTAGCTCGTCTGCTCGAAACAGGACGGCATCAAACAATAGGCTTCCCCTGTCCAACGTCAGACCAACCTCACCCAGCCGCGTCAGAATCTCCTCTTTAACCTGTCCAGTCATGCCGGGCTGGCGAGCACCTGCAAAGCCAGGCGTGTGGGAATAGGGGTCCGTCGGAAAAGCACCATACCCATCCGGGGTTTTATTAAACCCGATTCCAGACCGAATATCCTCGTACGCTACTTTGAGCTGGCTCAAAGTGTGCGAGTCGGCACCCGCGCGATCACCGGCAATGATCACTTCACTCACCGCGAGCAATAGCTTCGACACCATGTGCCAATAGATGGAGCCCAAGCCCTCATAGGCATACATCCCGCCCGATCGGCCAGTGAACAAATCATGCCTAAAAGTCTTGATAAAAAGCGCACGCAACTGAGTACGATCCGTTTCAGCGACGGCAAACCCACAGGCACCGAGGTTTGTCAGCGCGATGTCGACATCGTCCACCTTGTTCAGCGTACCGTTGAAGTGAATGCCGCCGTGCTCATCCTCCTCCACCAGCTGAGTATTTCCCTCAGCCAGGAGTCGCGGTACCAGAGAGATTGACTTGACTGCCTCCGCGGATAACTGATTTTTGTCAAAAAAACGTGGCAGAGCCTTGTTGGGGTAAAGTAAATAGGAATGTTGCCGGGAGGTATAGAGTGCGGACTGTCTCAGAGCACGCAACAACATCAGAGATTGCTCGGGGGTGAGTACGCCGGCACTCAACACTGCGACCTGACCCTCAAGCATTTCATCCAGCCTGACGAGATGTGCGCACCCATCGACAATCTGAACTCGATTGTAGGCGTGATAAAGCCCGTCGCTACGCTCGTTGTCGACAATACTGCGGGCCAAAACGGGGAGGCTCGTTGCAACAAATCGCTTGATCCGCTCTACGTGCAGCGTCACGCGCTCTCCCGATAAACCCTGTGCATAAAGCCTGTTCCGGTAGGCTTCGCCGACCCTACCAAGCTGCTCCATGAGGTCATAACGCAAAGCGTCGGACACGGGCCCTGACACGAGGTCCGTCTGATTGGTTTCCAGTACGTGATGAACGCCCTCTAATAGCGTCGCGACCTCTGCAGACAGGGGGATCGTGGTCTGATGATCCAATTCTTCGAGCAGCGCCTGGAAGACGCTCAAAAACCGATGGAGGTAGCACAGCGTCACCACGGATACCCCGGTGCCCACCAATGCGTTGTTGGCATCATTCCATTCGGGTCGCTGCGTATTCATCCAAACCCCGCCACCGGGTATAAAATTCGTCAGCTTGGCGAGGACAGTCACCAACAGTTTTTCGAGCAAATTGACCTGATACACCTCATCGCCCACCCACAGCAGCCGCCCGTCCGCCCCCTTCTCGGCTACGCGCACTGATATTTTCGAATCCAGCGCGAAGTCGAACGTGATGGTGTCGTAGGGATTAGCAATGAGGTCATCAAACCCTTTGATGCGATAGGGCACATTCGCATAAGCGAAAAAATCGCACTGGAGCAGCGCTGATAGCTTGGCCGGAAAACAGTTTTGCGAGAGCTCAATTAACTTAGAAAGGTAGATAATTTGATGATCGCCCCAGTAACCGATATTGGCCCAGGGGTTATCTGGCTCAGGCCGCTCCCAATCCATCCCATCTCGCGTAATGCGATAAGGGTTGTAACCGTCCGCAGTCGTGGCACTCACAAACTTGCAGATAATATGTTCTATGTAGCCGGGGGTAGAGGTGGACAGTGCTTCCCAATTCTGAAAGATGTCACGCCAATTACCCGCGTATGAGAGGCGCTTGCCGTCATTTTCATCCAATACATCGATGGAAAATTGGTTCCAGGGACGAGACGGATCACCATGACGACGGCTGAAGGTAAGCGGAAGGTATTCGAGAAATAATCGATTGAGCTGCCCACTACCCGCCTCCCGGATCCGCTCTCGGATGACCGAGTAATCTACATCTTCTGGATAATTTTCCGTCAGAGCGGCAATTTCTGGAGCCAGACCTTTATTCCAAACACCCACGAAATTGATCAGATCAGCTTTTGAAAGCAGATAGTTACGATCGAAAACGCCGCCTCTCATCGTATTGAATAGCACGTTTGCAGTATGGTGGGCGGTGCTGAGGCGTTCCCCCGTAGACTGGAATCCATCTGCCATACCTATAATTTCCCTCAGTCGGGCATGCCCACTGGCGACATCTTGTTCCACATCGGAAGCCGCCAGTTCGCTACATGTAAGCTGCTTGGTGAGGTTGGCGACATCCGCCGGGCCCTGGTTGACATCGGCGATGATCGACCAGTCACATTGTTGCCCGGCATCAAGTGAGAGTTGGTCTGCAACGAAATATGCGCCACGTCGGCCATGAATGTCGGTCTCTTGCCGTACATCAGAACCTTGCCTGAATGCATCGAGTTGCATCGACGACAGCAAGCGTTGCGGAGAAGGCAAGCCGCAGGACCAGGCGACTGTCGCAGATAAGGCCTCTCTGGGCTCCGCTCTGTCGGTGAGCATGGAGCTCATCGAATAAGTTGCCAGACCTGAATCCACATCCAATTCATTTTTCTTATAGGCATCGACCAGACAACTCAGTTCATTCTGCACTCCAGGATTGGCGCCATAGGGCAAGATATTTTGTATGCCGTCCAGCAACCGCACACGGCGTGCTTCGGCCCCGTTATTTGAAAGCAAAGATTTTTTAACGAACCCGAAACGGTGGGAAGTTTGCCAACTGTAGCGATAAGACAAATCGAGGTCGCGATTGATCTCTTCGAAGATCAAAGTCGTGCCCAGCACATCCTTGTATAGATTACGTTCCAGACGATATACGCCGTCGTAGTGACGGGCGAAAGGCTCCCAGTAGCGGTACCGATCTTGATCAGCCACGAGAAATACCGCGCAGTGACCGGTGACATGGGCGCTGTCGACAATTTTGTCTTCGGTGTAATAAGGAAACAGGGCGCTGTCCGAATTGGTTCGGCCAGCTGTCAATCCGCCTGAGGTGGAAATAAACAACCAGTGATTCGAGTAACTGACCAAACTGATGAAGAAAGGTTCCATCAGATCAAAACGGCGTATCCGGTAAAAATAGTCGCCGTTTAGCTGCACATAGTCACCCTCTGGAGACCCCTCAAGAGGATTCAACGGCTGGTTGCCAAGCCAAATTTCTTCAGACTTCATCTCGTTCTCGCGTTACCACCTGTTGCGGCTCGCCGGTTTAACTTCCGCGAACCCATTCACCGCAATCTCCAACCGCATGGTATGTCAGCAGAGCCAGACTGGGACCGCCGATTGGCCCGCTTCATCGCCACAAAACATCAATTGGTCGTATCGGGTTTGTCAGGGGCAGTTGTCCGCCGTCATCATGGACTCAATTCAGGTGACGTGATCGATGCCCAATGCGCATTTCGATTCTATTACTCCTCAGTTCTCTCATCCTGCATCCCGCCTGTTTTGGAGAAACGGTCCGCGCACTCAATTTTGGCTCAACCGAGGGCGCATGGTGGCACGGGCAGTATTTTGAGGGGATGCCATGCCCAGCAGCGGTTGCATGCAGAAAAAATCGAGGGGTTTCCGGTACTGACGAGCCCGCGCTATTTGAGTCTCTCATCGAGGGACCACTGACGCTTGAGCTAACGATTCCCAACGGCACATATGACGCGACCCTGTTTTTTGCGGAGCCAGAGCACAATCCACAACCCGCAAGGACATTTGACGTGCTGATGCAAAACGAACTGAAGATCGATTCGATGGATGTGATGCGCTATCGAGATGGTCAGTCCCGATCTGCGTTAACGGTGACTCTGCCAGACATTGTCGTCCAGGACGAAATATTACATATGGTGTTGCGTCCGGATTCAGGCGATCCCTTACTGAGTGGTTTATACCTCACATCAAGAAACACTGAAGCCAATACAGAGAGTGACTGGGAGCTCGTGTGGCAGGAGCTGTTCGAACAACCCGAGCTTGATTCTGCTTACTGGAACGTTGATGAGTGGCCGCCCGGTAAAGTCAATAACGAAGATCAGGCTTACACCTCCGAACCCAAGAACCTTCGAATCGAGGCTGGAAAGCTGGTGATTGAGGCCCATCATCACCCCCAAAGCGCCGTGGCCTTCACCTCAGCGCGGGTTCATACCCTTGGTAAGCAGGACTTCCGTTACGGTAGGTTAGAAGTGGTGGCACAGCTACCCGGCGCGCAAGGTACTTGGCCCGCGATTTGGTTATTGCCCAGTGATCCATTCAAGTACGCCAGTAACTGCGTTGCAGGCACAGACTGGCAAGGTAACCGGCAATGTGACGCTTGGCCCAACTCGGGCGAAATCGACATGATGGAGCACGTGGGATTCGAGCCCGGCCATGTTCACGGCACCGTCCACTCGCGTGCCTATTACTGGGTTACTGGCAACCAGCGCAAGGGGCGATTAATCAAACCCAGCGTGACGAAAGGTTTCCACCTTTATGCCATGGAATGGCAACCTGATCGAATCGATATGTATGTCGACGGCACCCGCTACTTCAGTTACCTGCGCAGTAACAAGCCCTCTTGGCAAGACTGGCCATTTGACCAGCCGTTTCATCTGATACTCAATCTCGCTATCGGCGGAGACTGGGGCAGGGCCGGTGGGCCTATCGAGAGGGAGGCTTTTCCTCAACGCATGCTGGTGGACAGCGTCAGACTATATCGGCGCGCAGATCTGCCAGCTAACCGAGACTAAGCGCTCTGGGCCTTCCAAGACTGGATTTTGCGGTAGATAGTCGAGGGGGCAACTTCGAGATGCTTGGCTGCGCGGTTAATACTGCCATCACACGCCTCGATCGCCGCCTCTATGACCTTTTTCTCCGCCAGCCAGAGAGGCTCGATCCCTAAGTCATTGGCATCGGAGGCAGGTACTTTCGCACCTCTCAACTCTTGGGTCTCCAATGCGATTTCGGTCCCGGAGATGACGCGTTTGACCGTGGCTTCTTGAATCAGCTTCGATGACTCAACGAGTACCAGTTGCCGAATGGTATTCTCAAGTTGCCTCACATTCCCCGGCCACGAGTAGCGTCGAAGCGCCTCAGCGGCGGCGGGCTCAAGCCCGGAGGCTTCCCTGCCCTCCTCTCCAGCGATGCGCGTCAAAAGCGCTTCGGCCAGCATCATGATGTCACTGGCCCGTTCACGAAGCGGCGGCATCCGCAGCGGAACGACGTGAAGCCGAAAGTAAAGATCTTCACGCAATCGGCCTTCTCGCATTTCAAACAGTGGATCACGATTGGTCGAAGCAATAATTCGCACATCTGCAGCAATCTCTTCGCCACCCCCTACCGGTCTGTACGTACCGTTGTGAATCAGTCTCAATAGCGTGGACTGCGATGAGTAACTGAGACTGCACACTTCGTCGATGAAGAGGGTGCCCCCTTTGGCCTCTGATACCAGACCTTGATTACCTGCCCCAACCGCACCAAATAAGGCGCGCTCGATCTGATCAGGTGCGCGGGATGCGCAATCGACCAGCACAAAAGGCTCGGGCGCCCTGGCCGAGAGCTGGTGAATCGCCCTCGCGGCCAGTTCCTTGCCGGTCCCGCTTTCACCCATGATGAATGCAGTGGCATGGCTACCTGCCAGAGATTCCACTGTTTCAAATACAGTTTGCATTGCAGGGGATCCGCCTAGCAGGGGCCCTAGGTGCTCACGCTTCACAGCTAAACTGCGCAGCTGTCGATCCAGCTTCAGCTTTTCTGCGGCGTTCAGGAGGGTGACACGGAGCCGGGCAGCGTCGAAAGGCTTCTCGATGAAATCGGCCGCACCGTGCTCTATGGCCCGCTCAGCATGCCCGGCACCGTGGCCCGTCATGACGACAACCGCCGGCTTCGGGCTGAGCGGATGCGTGTCGTCAAGGAGATGGATACCGTCCCCATCGGGCAGCTCGATATCGAGCAAAATCAGCTCAGGCAACCACGCAGTCAGGGCCGCTCTGGCTTGTTCGAGCGTTTGTACAGCCTTGACATCGAGTCCGCTGCCATCCAAATACTGGCTGTAGACTGCACAAAGTGTCGCACTGTCCTCAACGATGAGGGTCTTCAAGGCAGTTGCGCCTCCCACAGATACAAAATTCCGGAGCAAAGACTACACCGCTCGGCTCCAATTTCGTGTCAGGCCGAGATTACCAGCTTTTGGTCTGTCTGGGCGTGAATCCAGTACAACACCGCTGTAAGCAGAAGTACCGCACCCACCTGATGGGTGGCTGCCATAGGGATCGCTACCTGCGTGAGTACCGTGCCGATGCCCAGTCCAACCTGAAAGGTAAGCGCCAACAGCATGCAGCCAGCCCCGCGTCGCACGGGAAGATAATCACTCTGACGGAGCGACTTGATACTCACAACCAATACCAGCAGAGCCAACGCATAGGCCAGCATTCGGTGGTTGAAGTGAATCGTGGCAACTCCCTCGAAGGTAGCCTGCCACCCCTCAGCGTAATAACCCAAGGGAACGAAAGTTTCGCCCATCAATGGCCAAGTGGGATATGCAAAGCCCGCGTCAGTACCTGCCATAAAGCCGCCCGACAGAATCAATGTATACACGCCAATCAACAGCACCCAGCCAATGGGTGGGATCGCTTTGAGCGAGGGTGACCGGTCTGACCCAACACGCAAGATCAGCCATATCATGAGTGCATAGATAGCGACCGCCACGCCAAGATGAGCGGTCAACCGGTACTGAGAAACAGACGGCCGGTCCACCAAACCACTCTGCACCATGTACCAGCCGAGCAGGCCCTGCGCTGCGCCCAGCGTCAATAGCAATATCAGTGTGGGCAGCAACTGCGGCGTGATCATGCGACGCATTGCAAAAATCACAAGTGGCACGAAATACATGAGACCAATCAGGCGCCCGAGTACCCGGTGAAGATACTCGAACCAGAAAATTTGCTTAAAGCCTGCCAGATCCATGCCCTGATTGAGTTTTTGGTACTCAGGGTATTGCTGATATGCAGCAAAGGTATCCAGCCACTGTGCCTCGGTAAGCGGCGGAATAATCCCCATAATCGGCCGCCAGTCGACCATCGACAATCCCGATTCGGTGAGCCGGGTGACGCCACCGAGTAAAATCATGCCGAGGATGGTGATTGCGCAAATCGTGAGCCATCCGGCAATCCAACGCGCATTTTGCTGCGCATCCGCAGTTATTGATGTCATGTCTTGCTCTCCCCCAGAGGGCTCTATTCTACCCAAATCCGCGCAAAGGATCCTTTCTGACCTACACTGCAGTATCAGGAGAAAATCCATGCCCTACATCCGCCTTGACGAGATTGAATTCAGTATCGGTTCTCGAGTGTTGCTCGACAGAGTCAAACTGTCGTTGGACAAAGGTGAGAAGCTCGGACTCTTGGGACGAAACGGTGCGGGCAAGTCCACCTTACTCAAAATTCTGTCCGGAGAGGTCCCGCCCGATGATGGCGTGCGCTGGGTCGACCCTAACATTACCATTGCACGGTTAGAGCAGGCGTTGCCCGAGAACGTAGACGTCTCTGTGTACGAGTACGTGGCAACCGGCCTCGCTGAGACAGGCTCCCTGCTGGCGCGCTATCACGCTCTCATCGCTCAGGGCAGCGATGCCGATATGGGCCAATTAAGCGCTCTACAAACTGATTTGGAGCATCGTGATGGATGGTCAATAGATCAACGCATCGCAAAAGTGCTTGATCAACTTGATTTAGACCCCCAGCAATCTTTGAGTGCTTTATCCGGTGGATGGCGAAGGCGAGCGGCGCTCGGCAGAGCGCTGGTGACCAACCCTGACATTTTGTTGCTCGACGAGCCCACCAATCATCTCGACATTCCCTCCATAGATTGGCTCGAGCAACAGTTGATTCAGTTCCCCGGAGCCATCGTGCTGATCACCCACGATCGACGCTTTCTGCAACGCGTATGTAATCGCATCGGGGAGTTGGACAGGGGGCATCTCTCCACCTGGCAGGCTGACTACCGCAAATTTCTCATACTGCGACAGCAGCAGGCAGAGGCGGAGACCCGAGCTGAAGCGCTTTTCGACAAAAAATTGGCTCAGGAAGAAGTGTGGATTCGTCAGGGGATTAAAGCGCGCCGCACCCGCAATGAGGGACGAGTGCGCGCGGTGCAAGCCATGCGGGAAGAGCGCTCACAGAGACGCAACAAACTAGGAAAAGGACAGTTCAAGCTGGAGGAAGCTGGCCGATCTGGTAAGAGAGTTGCTGAGGCTTACGAAGTCAATTTCGGCTACGGCAAGCACACAGTCGTCAAAGATTTTTCTACCATCATTCAGCGAGGCGACCGGCTCGGTATTGTCGGCACCAATGGCATTGGCAAGACAACGCTAATCAAGTTACTGCTGGGTCAGCTCGCGCCGGATTCGGGACGCGTGTCGCTCGGCACGCAGCTGGACATCGCTTATTCAGACCAGCTCAGAGACGCACTCGACCCGGAGAAAGATCTCATCGACAACGTCTGTGGCGGTCAGCAGTTTATCGAAATCAATGGCCAGCGTCGGCACGCTATCAGCTACTTGGGCGATTTCCTCTTTTCTCCAGATCGTATTCGTACGCCGGTCAAAGCCTTATCGGGCGGCGAGATTAATCGCGCCATCCTCGCCCGGCTGTTTGCAAAACCAGCCAATCTTCTGGTCCTTGACGAACCTACCAATGACCTCGATATCGAGACGCTGGAACTACTCGAAGAAATCCTGCTGGATTTCAACGGTACGATCATATTGGTCAGTCATGACAGATTTTTTCTGGATAAAGTGGTCACCCATCTCCTTGTGATGAAGGGAGATGGAGAGATCGAGGAGCAATCGGGCGGATACAGTGACTGGGAAGAGAGAGGAGGAAGCCTTGCCAGCATCACACTGCCATCTGTCACCACGGAACAACGCGTCCCGGAGGGCTCTACAACCGATAAAACATCCCTTCCGGGCGCTGCCAAACCAGATCGGAAAAAAACCAAACTCAGTTACAAGGAACAGCGCGAGCTTGACGCCCTCCCCGATAAGATTGCGTCACTGGAGGCTCAGCATGCAGTACTTGTGCAAACCATCTCTGACCCAACGTTTTATCAACGTACACCAGACGAGGTCGCCACCACACTGAACGCCGTTACGGAATCTGAAGAGGCACTGGATAGGGCCCTGGAGCGCCTGATCGAGCTGGAAGGTTGACACAACAGCACCTACAGCACAGATGCGACGGCCTCTACGACCCGTGGCAGATTGCGAGCATTCAGCCCAGCAACGTTGATGCGAGAGGAATCGAGCAAATAGACAGACTGCTCCGCTCTCAGACGCTGCGCCTGCTCAACGGATAGACCCAGGAAAGAAAACATACCTTTTTCCTGACCGATAAAATCAAAGTCGCGGCCAGTCGCACTGCTCAGCGCATCGCGAAACGCCACGCGAAGACCATTTATCCGTTCGCATATCTGCGCCAGCTCGGCCTGCCAACTCGCGCGTAATTCTGGGGAAGACAGTACACGCCCTGCCAACAGCGCGCCGTGAGCTGGCGGCATGGAATAAACGCGTCGAGCTGCAGCCACCGCTTGACTGGCCATCGCATTTGCAGCGCGCGCGTCGCCACCCACAAAAACCACCGCGCCCGCGCGCTCCCGATAGAGCCCAATATTTTTGGAAGATGAGACGGCAATAATCATCTCGGGAACCTGTTCGATAATGGCGCGAAGCCCGGCAGCGTCCTCCTCAAGGCTGGAACCCATACCCTGATAAGCAAAATCGATCATGGGTAGCAGGCCACGCTCTGACAGCAACGTCGCCAAAACGCCCCATTGCTCAAGAGTGGGGTCAACCCCACTGGGGTTGTGACAACACCCGTGAAGCAGCACCACGTCCCCGGCCGCCGCAGCATCCAGATCTGCCAGCATCGCCTCAAAGTCCAGCCCTTTGCGCTCTGGGGAGTAGTATCGGTAGGTTTTGAATTGCAGACCCACAGAGCCCATTAGGGGAATGTGGACCGGCCAAGTCGGGTCGCTGACCCAGACCGTGGCGCCCGGTGCAGCCGCGAACAGTACCTCGGCGCCCAAGCGCACCGCTCCACAACCGCCCGGGGTTTGCACGGCTGAAACTCTGTCGCCCAGCGTTGCCGAAAGCTCATTGCCAAGCACCAAAGACGAAATGCCAGAGACATAGTCGGCATCACCCTGTGGCGGCATATAGACCTTTGTCGCCTCCTCTTCCACCAACGCCTGCTGAGCCCGCTTGACCGCATCAAAAACGGGGCACGACCCCGACTCATCCATGTATACCCCCAGGGTGAGATCAACCTTATGAGGATTGGGGTCGGCGCGGCACGCCGCGGCAAGACCTAATATGGAATCGGGTGGCAAAATCGGGAGCGAATCAAACATGCGAAGACTCTTGAGAGTGGCCCAAACAACGGCCGAGAGTATGCGCGAGTAGGCGAGGATGCCACAAGCCCTGTTATCCTTATGGAATCAAGACAAGGCCTCAGCAGATTCATGTCGGCAGACTCACGCTCGCCCCACGACAACCTCTTCGCAGAACCCCTTTCGGATCCGGGGTTGTTTACCTTTAACGAATCGGTGGCAACAGTCTTTCCAGATATGATCAATCGATCTGTGCCGGGTTACGCCACGGTCATTGCCATGACAGGCGTGTTGGCCGCCCAACACGCCCGGGCGGGATCACACATTTATGATCTCGGTTGCTCCTGGGGCGCATCGTTACTTTCCGCAGCCAGAGAACCTGCGTGCGACGACTGCGAGCTGGTCGGCATAGACAATTCACAAGCGATGCTGGATCAGGCACAGCGCCATTTGGCTTCGGTGCCCGAGGGCGGGCGTATATCGCTGCGACATGCGGATATCGTGGACGTTGAGCTGGAAAATGCCAGCGTGGTCATCATGAACTACACATTGCAATTCATCCCTGTTGTTGAGAGAGCAAGTCTTTTAGCTCGTATCCGTCAGGCAATGACCCCCGGCGACGTGCTCATACTCTCCGAGAAACTCGTTCTGGAAGATCAACAACTCAATGAGTATCTGATTCGTCTGCACCACGACTTCAAGCGCCAACAGGGGTACAGCGATCTGGAGATCGCCCAAAAACGGCAGGCACTGGAGGACGTACTGGTGCCGGAAACCCGACAGGCGCATATCACCCGACTCCATAAGGCAGGATTCGAACGCAGCGACGTGTGGTTTCAGTGCCTCAATTTCGCCTCCATGATCGCAATGGCATGACGCTACCCGCTGAATTGGTCTCAGACTGGACGGCTTTGAGCGCGCGCTGGACAGATGGCCCTCTCAACGCGTGGCTTGACCCGCTCTTTCAACAAATTGAGGCCGGTTTGACCGTAGCACGCTATGGTGATTTGCCTCGCTGGCGCAAAGCACTCGCTAGTCTGCCAGCACTCCCCGCCGGCCGGCCGTGTCTCGACACGTCACGGGTTGGATTGGAGGGTTCGGCCTCAGTCACCGACCTGGCGGCGCTTGAGGCCGCATTGAAAGGATTACATCCCTGGCGAAAGGGCCCTTACGACATTCTGGGCCTTCACATCGATACCGAGTGGCGATCCGATTGGAAGTGGGATCGACTCCAACCAGCCCTCTCATCGCTCGAGGGTAAACGCGTGCTGGATGTGGGCTGCGGCAACGGTTATCACTGCTGGCGTATGCTGGGAGCGGGGGCGAAGGAAGTCATCGGCATCGACCCCACGCCACTTTTCCTGTTGCAGTTCAAGGCCATTCAGCGTTACCTCAATCAGTCATGCATCCATGTCCTGCCACTCACGTTGGAGGCCATGCCTCGGCATCTGCCCGTGTTTGATACGGTCTTTTCCATGGGGGTGCTTTACCACCGCCGCGACCCGATGGCGCACTTGACAGACCTGCGCGCGAAACTGGTGGCGGGGGGACAATTGATTTTGGAAACCCTTGTAATTGATGGTGATGAGAACGCCCTGCTGGAGCCAGCGGGCCGCTACGCTAGGATGGGCAATGTCTGGCAACTCCCCAGTCCGCAGCTCGCACAACGCTGGCTAAGCAGCGCGGGATTTCTTCTACCCGAGATTGTGGATGTCAGCGTGACCACAGTTGCTGAGCAGCGTCGTACCGAGTGGATGACTTTTCATTCTTTGTCCGAATTTCTCGACCCCACTGACCCATCACGCACTATTGAGGGTTTCCCCGCGCCCAGGAGGGCGATCCTGGTTGCCCAGAATCCGGAGTAGCCATAGTTGAGCGAGTCGTCGCAGATCAGTGCAATTGCTGCCGAGGTGCGGCCAGATCAAACACGATGTCGAAGACCTCCCTGAAGGTGCGCACAAAGTGAGCCTGCATGCCTTCCTTCAGGTGTTCGGGCAGCGCCTCGAAATCACCTCGATTTGCAAATGGCAGTATGACTTCGCTAATGCGGGCGCGCCGCGCTGCAATAATTTTTTCGCGAATACCGCCCACTGCCAAAACCTGTCCGGTCAATGTGAGCTCGCCGGTCATAGCAAGGGGCCGCCTGAGCCTCTCACCACGTGCAAGAGACACCAGTGCCGTTGCCATGGTGATCCCCGCGCTGGGGCCATCTTTCGGCGTCGCGCCCTCAGGCACGTGCAAGTGCACCATGGACATATCAAAAAAATCAGGCTCGCATCCCAGCTCTCTCAAGTGAGCCACGACAAAACTGTAGGCGATCTCGGCACTTTCCTTCATCACGTCACCCAGCTGGCCGGTGAGTTTGAAGCCCCGATTCAGCGTATGAATTTTTGACGATTCAATGCTGAGTGTCGCACCTCCCAAGGCCGTCCACGCGAGCCCGGTAACCACGCCCTTACCTCGCGAGGGGCGGTCCGCGCGGAACCTGGGCTGTCCCAGAATATTTTCCACTTCGCGTTTACCGATTCGCACTCGGTCAACACCTTTATCAACAATATCGAGGATGGACGCCCGCATTAATGTGCCGAGTCGCTTCTCGAGGCCACGCACGCCCGCTTCCCGACTGTAAGCGTCAATCACCAACCTTAGCGCGGCATCATTGATACGAATCTGACGCGCCTGCGCACCGTGCCGCTCGAGCAGTTTGGGCCAGAGATGATTTTTGGCAATGGAAAGCTTCTCCTCGGCAATGTAGCCCGACAATCGAATCTCCTCCATGCGATCGAGAAGGGGAGCGGGAATCGTGTCAAGCTGATTGGCAGTACACACGAAGAGAACCTTCGAGAGATCAATGCGAAGATCTAGATAATGATCCAGAAATTCATTGTTCTGTTCGGGATCCAGTACCTCAAGCAAAGCAGATGCGGGGTCACCCTGATAGGAGGATCCAATCTTGTCGATTTCATCCAACATAATGACGGGATTGGCGACTTCCACCTCTTTCAGCGCCTGAACGAGTTTACCCGGCATGGCACCCACATAAGTTCGACGGTGCCCCTTTATCTCGGCCTCATCCCGCATACCACCCAAGCTGAAACGATAAAACCGTCTTCCCAATGCCGCTGCAATCGATTTGCCGATACTGGTTTTACCCACTCCTGGAGGACCCACGAGCAGCAGTATCGAACCGTCGATACTGCCTTTAAACGCGCCCACCGCGAGGAACTCGATAATCCTCGCCTTCACATCCTCTAATCCGTCGTGATGCGCTTCAAGCTCCTGTCGCGCATGTGAGAGATCGAGGTTGTCTTGGGAATGTACCCCCCAGGGTACGGAAGTCGCCCAATCAAGATAGTTGCGGGTTACTGCATACTCTGGAGAACCCGACTCCAAGATTTTAAGCTTGTTGAATTCCTCTTCCAGCCTCTCCAGGACCTTAACTGGCGGGCTGAGTTGCTCCAAGCGAAGCCGGAACTTTTCGAGGTCCGAGGTGTTGTCATCTTTAGACAGCCCGAGCTCTTTCTCTATGACTTTCATCTGCTCGCGCAGAAAGAACTCCCGCTGGTTTGTGGCAACCTTTTCGTTGACCTGAGTCGTAATTTGCCCTTGCAGCTCAGCAACTTCTTTCTCACGTTTCAGAAGTTCAAGGACGGTCGACATACGAGCGGTGAGGGGAAGCGTCTCCAGCACTCGCTGTAATTGCTCACCGCTCGCGGTCGTCAACGCGGCCGCAAAGTCCGCCAGTAAGCTGGGTTGGTTAGGATTGAACTGCCCGATATGCTGCTTGAGCTCCTCGCTGTAAAGCGGATTTAGCGGCAGGAGCTCCTTGATGGCCGCGATGATTGCCATCGAATAGGCCTTTATCTCGTCGCTCTCGCGATCGCCCTGACTGCGCGGATATTCCACCTGCGCGATCAACGGGCCGCTCTCATTCAGCCATCGCACGATTCTGAAACGACGCAATCCTTGCGCCAAAAACTGCCCGGCGTGATCGCGCATACCGGGAGGACGATGCAACCTGACAACACAACCGGTATCGGGGAATTGGTCCGTCGTTACCTCGCCCGGGTCCACCGCGTCGACGAAAGCCAGTCCGAGCAGTCCCGAACCCTGCTGCGCTATTGCGTCGAGCGTTGCCTGCCAACTGTCGGGATTAAACGAGACCGGCTGAACTTGACCGGGGAAAAAGGGGCGTCCGGGAAGCGGCAACAACACCAGCGTGTCGGGCAATACTTCATCTGCCAAAGCGGGGGCATTCGCTTGCTCCCCCACTTCCTGATGGGATTCGGGGGCCAACAGTTCGCTATCGTGATGGTCTGTTTCTTCCTGATCCACGCTGACCTCTGGGCAATATCCTGCAACTCAAGACGCAGCCAAGCACCTTGGAACCTGCGTTACAGGGTCAGATTTGGGGTCTGGAAACCAGTTTTTCAAGGCGTTCCAGAAGGGCTGACGACGCTCGCACCGCTTCTTTCAAACTCTGGGCTATCAAGCTCCGGCCGAAGGCCTCGCGATTTGCGTCTAGTCGTCGCTGTGGGACGGAACAACGGGTGGAGGCGATACAGGGAAAGGTGCAATCTTGGCACCACCGCTTTCCGAAATGCGAGCAGCGCCCTCCTTGTCGACTTCGTCTATGCGCACGATAGACTGGAGCGGAATATAACTGCGTTTCACGCCCGAGAATTCATTTTTCAGCTTCTCCTCGCCAGGGTCGACCAGAATCTGGGACCGCTCGCCGAATACCAGCTCCTCGATCTCGACGAATCCCCACATATCACTTTGGTAGATCTGACGGGCGAACACCTCGTATACCTGTCCACTGTTGTGGAAAATCACTTTGTACATGGGCTGAGAAGGCATGTTGGCTCCCGGGAAACCGAGGTGACATCGCAAAAAGGGGCGGAATGTTAACACTTTGGTCGCAAACCTCCACCGCTCTGCGAAAATTTTAGGGTACAGGGGCTATACTCCGCTCCCCATCAAGCGCCGAACCACATGGCAGATGCTGAGAAATGACTGACACAGTGAAGAAAAAGCTTTTTATAGAGACCCACGGGTGTCAAATGAACGAGTATGACTCGGCGCGCATGTCAGACCTGCTTCAGAGTAGCCACGAACTGATCCCTACCGACTCGGCGGAAGAAGCCGACATTCTGCTGCTGAACACCTGCTCCATCCGAGAAAAAGCACAGGAGAAGGTGTTCCACCAGCTGGGTCGTTGGAAGCGGCTTAAACAGAAGAATCCGGAGCTGCTTATCGGTGTAGGGGGCTGTGTAGCCAGTCAGGAGGGCGCTGAAATCGGCAAGCGAGCGCCCTTTGTTGACCTCATATTTGGACCGCAAACGCTTCACCGCTTGCCTGAGATGATTGAA
>Ga0181568_10002010_pt1 | contig 18517 bp, 11 predicted proteins | sample 101ome_20_FD_133758 | JGI IMG/M metagenome (GOLD analysis project Ga0181568, IMG submission 133758) | Coastal salt marsh microbial communities from the Groves Creek Marsh, Skidaway Island, Georgia - 101404AT metaG (megahit assembly) | ecosystem: Environmental > Aquatic > Marine > Intertidal...
TCATTCTATTTGAGGAACGAAACATAGAACTCCATTGCAATTGGAACGCACAATCCTCGCCTGAACGGTGATGGTTTGTCGTAAAATCACCGAAGTCAATAAAGGCGGCTGACAACAATCTCGCTCCATGACAAGCCAATACGAGCGAGAACTGCGCCACGTTCTCGCTGGGATTCCTGCAGGTGTCGAGGCGGTTATCCGCTCCTGTTCGATTGAGGAAAAGGAGAAAATGCGATTGGTGCTCAAACGCCCATTCCTTGTGGTTCGTGCAGCGGGTTCAGGAATTGAAGGAAGTGGAGATCTGCTTGCTTTGAGAGGGGACATCTCATTTCCAATTGAAGTCAAGACAACCAAGCCAACGAAAATCTACCTCAGTGGCCGAACGCTAGCCCAATACAATGCCCTTGCTTACGAAGGTGAACGTTGTGGACTCATGCCACTCTATGCACATCGGTTGAAAGGAGTTCGTGGAGATTCTTGGAGGATTTTTCGAGTTGAAACATCCACACTTGAAGGACGCCTCCGCGTTCTTGCACGACGAATCCCTGCTCTGCCCCGTACGCGGAAAGGAAGGGCGTACATCGATTGGGACCAAGGCATGCCGCTCAATGAATTCATCCATGTTGTTTGCCAACACAATGAGAATTCTCCAACTCTGGAATACATTCAGAAGCGAAGTGTAATCGAGGAAGAAGGACTGGTGGATCCTGTAATCAAACCGTCCATTCTCGATGAACTACAACGCCGAAGGACCATCATGCGATGATCAGAAGTACGGAATAACCAGGATGAACAACAGGATAAACAGCAAACCTAGGGATGAGAGGTTGCTGGCTTTTCTCGAGATTTGGTCGACCCACAGTGGATGAAAGTTCCACAATTTGAGTTTCCTTCCAAAAGCTCGTACTCGTGATAATCCTGCATGAACCATGTCCTTGAACATGTGACCGCCGTCGAATGGAACCATCGGAATAAGATTCGTGAATCCTAGAAGAACATTTACCCACATCATCCAGAACATGAGATTTACAAGGATCAGTAGGCCCTCTTTCCCAAGAAGATTGCCAAGAAACGTGTCATCCGGTTCAAGCATTGCTTCCTCGTTCGGGTGCATGGCCACCCCTTGGAATTCAAACGGAATGATCATGATGGTTACAACGTGGAACGGAGCAATGAGTGTTCGTTGAAGCGTTGTGTACTCAACATTTGGTGACAACGGACCTGCAAGACGATCAATACCTGCCGTATTTGAAGCAAGACCTTCTACACCCAAAAACGGATCACCTGGTTTGACCGAGAGTGTTTCAATTTGCTCGCTTGAATAGCCCAGACTCTCATAATGAGCATATTTGTCAGAAAGTGTTGCATTGACAGTTTCTCTTGTTCCATCCTCATGCAAGACGCCAATCAGTACTGAATCGCCCGCTTGGTATTGATTGAGCAAATCTCGAAACCCTTCGAGACCGATGACCTCTTCGCCTTGAATTGTCTCGATTGTATCCCATGGCAACATACCTGCCTCATCAGCTCCTTCTCCTTTGACGATCCCTGTCACGTGAATCGATTGATCACCCGATGCAAACTGACCGGCAATACCGCCAAGCATCAACAACAAAACGAACGCTGCGAACAAGTTGGTTGCTGGCCCTGCAGCAAACATACGTTGTCGTTCACGACGTGGTGCTTTGAACAGTTCCTCACCTTCTGGTTCCGCAAATGCTCCCAGAGGCAGTGGTCCAAGTTGCAACAGCCCAAAGGAGCGAATGCGCATTCCATGGCCACGGGCAAGTAAACCATGACCGAATTCGTGAATGACCAGAGCAACAATGAATCCGATAAGACCCCACCAGAGTGGAATAACTGGATTGATACCCGGGATTGCAACCAGTTCACTCGCTGATGGAGGTGGAACGTCCGGTGGCGAAAGAAGTGCTCCTACAAAGGCAAGCAGGACCACAAGGGCGACCATGAACATGGCAAAGGTGCATACCCAGAGCGAAATTTCTCCGTAGATTCTCCAAAATCGACGTGGTTTGGCAACTTTCTCAAGCAAGTCAAGTCCCTTTTTTGTTCGTACCATCAATACGAAACCAAAGACGCGCGTCGCATTCCAACGGTCGAGAACCCCATCTCGTTCCCATCGCTTGAGCAGTAAATACCACCCGAAGATAAGGAGAGGGATGATGCGCCAGTCGAAATCGACTGCGCCCCATGATGCTGCCATAGGTTGCGTGAACGCTCGCTTCCATATCAATCAATGCACCAACTCGTGGATGTGAAGGTTCATGAATGGGGAGTTGAAGGTTCATCCATGATGCATCGAGCCGCCATTGAAGCATGGACAAGCGACAAATGGGGGCAGCCTTCCGTTCAGATTGCAGAATGGTTGATTGAAGACGACATCGTTCAAGCCTTCATCAGGCTTCAACGAGGAGCTTTGATCATCGATGCAAGCATTGACGAAACTGGCCATTTGCGATGTAAAAATCACCTGCACATCCCGTTTGACCAATGGAATCCTGGTTCCATCCAAGCCAATCGAACACGTGATTCGCGTGTACGATTTCGCCACAGGCATGCTGAGATTGTTCTCTCTGCACGATTCCGTGCTCCAGAATGGGGTCAGGCCCTCTTAGAAGAATGGTTGATGGCCCAAAGGGGCGAAGAAACACGGCCAAAAAGTTCGGAACAACGGTTGGCTACGATTCGAAGGTCAAAGGCCAGTATTGAGCGATATTTGGAACAATCAAACCTTGATTATGCTACCGAGTTACTTGCAATGACGCAAACAAGTCTCAACAATGCTGCTCGAGAACTCAGTCGAAATCGTTCCATTGCAGAAAGTGAAGAGTGATTATTCCTCTTCATCAACGCCTAATGCAACCAACAGAGCTTTTTCTTGTTGAGCTTGGATGTTTTCAGGTGAAGTGGAGAAAATGCGTCGAATCAACGGATCTGCTACCATCGGGAAGACAAGAATGCCACCGATGCATACAAAGAGATACGTCAGCGATGACCCCGGGACATACTCCAGTCCAGGACCCGATCCACTCACCATGAGTTTGACTGCACCGAGCCAGGGAATCTCTCCTCCGGCTCGACCGACAAGCCAACTCTCTTGAACAGGACCCAATACTGTTGAGTCCAGTGTGCTCAAACCAGAAGAGTGGTTAACTGCACCTGCTCCTTGGTCAACCGAACATTTGTTGGCATCTCCAAGCGTGAGTAGACCGGAGTGTTCTGGAACCCAATCATGGACAACTAAATGCGCCTCAACACCTTCGTGAGCTAAACGTTCACAATCGTAGTATCCTGCTTCGATGCCATCGAATTGAATGTTGATATTGCTTTGATTGACAACGTTTGTCCCTGGTACGTCCCACGTCAAAACGCAGGCTCCTTGGCTCCCATCAATGCTCCATTCGGGGTCAAAATTCCCTCCGTCTGAGCACGGCTGGTCTGCGGTCGAATTGGGCGAATAGACCTCATTCGGGACAGCTCGTAAAATGGCTCGATGAATGATTGGTGTCGATGCTTCCCCATTCTTCCTGAAGATGACCACATCTCCTTCCATGCCATGCGCTTCATGTCCATAATACGGATTGGACGGATCGGTTGCTTCGGCAAAGGTTACAATATTCTCGAATGAGGATTTGTGAACCAAGACAAGATCACCTGCATCGATGCTTCCAACCTCCCCATCCGAGTTGTGAACCATGCTTGAAGATTCAACAACCACCAATGGAGGCATTGAGCCTGTGTGAGCATACAGCGCTGCAATAAGTACAACAATCATGCCACCAGCAAGCAAAATCTCCCTGAAAAGGAGTTTCGTCGAATCGGAGGGTTGCAAAGAATCGCCACCAACTCAACGTCGCATTCCACGTTCTTGAAGGAACGCATTCCAACGCTCCTCATAGCCAGCGCCAAGCGCTGCAGCAGAACGATCTCCTTCTGAGCGTCGACGCTTCAGTTCTGCTGTACTACGGATGTCGTAAAGTTCCTCTAAGGTGTTTACATGGCCTTTGAAGACCAAGAATTCAGGCGTTACAAAAATGAGTCCTGTTGCTGCCAAAACAAGCAGACCAATCGCTTCACCTGTGTACTCGCCCCATGTTTCGGACTCTTGGAGGAACAACAATTGGGACAGTCCTGCAAGGAATAACACCAAGAAGGCTCCAAAGAGCGTTACGAGAATCGAGTACTGTCGGCCATGTTGAGCCGCCCACCATTGTGAAAATACACCTGCCATGTCTGCCCCTCGGTGTTACCTATGAACGCTGTTCTTCAAGACGGTTACGGAAAAATGCACAGTGACCAATAGCCGATGCGTTGATATGCTTAGGTGAGATAGTTTCGAACAGTGGGTGTCTGCACTATGCGAAAAGCGGTTTTTCTTGTTCTTCTCTTTTTCATCTCAGTCATGGCACCACTTGCTTCCTCGGCGACAACTGAGACGCAATTCAAAGGCGGTTCTACATCGTACACGCACACTTTCAGCGGGCAAGGAAATGGCTCTGCCGGAGTGATCACATTCCCATTCGGTGCAGAAGTTACATCGGCCCAATTCAACTTCTTGGGAGAAGCGAGTACAACAACCTGGAGCAACTTCACCAACGACAACGACTTTGGTGGCGCAGGCACAGGTCAATGGTCCAGCAAACAAACAGGTTCGTTCCAATACGGCTCCCGTTCCAATCTTGAGACTGCCAATGATGAAATTGCCTTGCGTGGCAATCCAACCAACAATGCCGTCAGTTTCCGTAACAGCAACGAACTCTCTGCTGCGAACTCTGCAACAATCAATTCCACAGGACAATTCGTTGCTCTCGGGGACCAAGGTTACAACAGCATAACAAAGCAATTCAATGACCTCTCGGTTTCATCCAGTGCAAGTTGGAACTATCGAGGCATTGTTGTTCCTGTTTCTGAACATGAAGTCCATGCTACTCGTTACTCGAGTACATCGATGTACACCTCCCCGAGCATTCAACGATTCAATGCAACAACAGGCGCACTACTCGGATCTGCAAGCCTAAGTACATCCGGTTGTACTTCGTCCGTCTCGAGTTATTGGTACGATGCAGCGGTTGATCCAAACGGAAACATTTGGACCGTCTCATACAGTTACTACTACCTTACCAAGTGGACACTCAATGCTGCAAAGACGCAATGGCAATGCTCTTCCTACTACAATTATGGCTACCCCAACTACCTCACAGGTGTCGACTTCGATAACGATACGGGAAGAATGTACGTCAGTTACTACGACCAATCATCCTATCCGACATACAACCGATATTTGATGGAAGTCGATTCGAGCAACCCTCTATCCATCAACTCGACTTGGTCCATCGGTTCCGCTGCAGATTACAACTACAAGACAACCTCGAGCTCAGGAAATCCAAACTCTGGTCTTGTTGTCGATCTACCACGAATCATCGTCAACGAGTACAACGTCCAAGGCTCTCGTCATCACCATTTCACGATGAACGGGTTCACTCTCTCAAAGATGGGCGTGCAAGAAATGCCAAACGGTGGACATTATGGAATCACTCAAATGGATGATCAAGGCAAGATCTACTACTCCTGTTACCATACTTCATACTGCAACACCGTTTCAAGAAAAATCCACATGTGGGGCGATGGAGGTCTTACAGACAGTCGTACACCAACTTCAACCTCAACGACGGTGTATGGCCAAACAACAACCGCTACTCGAGCTATTGATCAAATCAAACTCGAAAGTGCCATTGGATACATGCCATCTGGCACCTCGATTAACGTCGATGTCTCAAACGATGATGGCGTCACTTGGAAGGCAATTAGCGTGGGCACGACGAAGACGTTTGCCAACAGTGGAAATAAAATCACGTGGCGAGCAACGCTCAACGGTACGGCCTCTGCAACACCGATTCTCGATCAGGTCACTATTCAGTACACTACGAATTACTACAACAGTGGCAACTTCTATGTCCGCTCAAACTACAACAATCCGTTCCCTTCCTATGTTGCCGCAACCGTTCACTACAACGCAACAATTCCAGCGAGTACTTCCCTTACCGTACAACTCGGCGGAAGTACCTCGAGCTTGTGCAGCAGTGGATTAACGACGTTTGGGCAATCTGGCCTCACCAAGACGTTCACAACGCCGAGTTATGGTTACCTCTGTCTCCGAGTATCCCTCTCAACAAGCAACTCAGCCTACACACCTGTTCTGCACGACATTCAGATTGCACTCCACAGCAACGCTCCTGAGAACCCAGGTTTCGAGATTCACACACCGTCTCCAATACCTGCGAATTTCAATCCTCCACTCTCACCAACGGTTGGTTGGAAGGAAAATGGGCCGCTGGTTGGAACCAAGACCATCAACGCCAATGGGCCAACCAATGCTATCGTCAAAGGATTCAATGATCGAATTCCTGATACAGGATCCGGGTTCGTTGATATCCCCATCGACTTGAATTCAGAGAGCAGTGGAATCCTCACGCTTACCTCGTTCAGTGTAACATACACGATTCAAACTGTTAACCTTGAAATTACAATTCCAGAAGGCGAGATTCTTCATGAGCGAACTGAACCATACGAAGTTGTCACACGCCACATTGTGGGCGAGAGTGCTACAAAAATTCGTGAGGCTACACTCACACTCATGACCACCTCATCCGCCTCAAACCCGACTCTGTTCTGGCAGGATGGGGACGTTTTCCCATCACCAAACGATCCAGATGGATACGTGGTCATGGATGGCAACTCCTACTCGATTCTCAACAACAGTATCCTCGAAATTCATTGGCTCTTCCGAGTGACGAGCGACTTCCCAGATCAGAACAACGTTCGATTCAAGACCGGTTGTTTGGATGATAGTGGATCCGCTGGTTTCGCACCTCTTGACCTGCTGAGTGAACAAGGCCTGCAAGTTAACCGAACCTTTGGGCTTGGTTGGATGAAGGTACGCGACAATGAAGGCGACCTGGTCCGGGATGATGTTCCCGACAATGCATGGGTTGCAGCTGGTGAAACACTGCACTTCCAAGGCGCAATGTGGTTCATGGATTCTGACGATGCACCGCTTGACAGTGCCTTTGACGTACGTGTTTCTCGCAACGGTTGGGTCGAATCGACCGCCCGTGATACAACCAACATCAACGGTTCGTTCTTCATTAGTGTTGTAACGCCCAACATCGACGTCCCAGACGGCCTGAATTACGAAGTTCAGACCTACAACGAACGCAATCCGACACATGTTATGGCTCCGAACTCCGATTGGAGTCGTACGTTCCGTGTTGATGCAACTCCACCTGAACGCCGGGCTGTTTTCCCAGCCGATGGCTCCTACGAAGCAGGAGTCAACCAACAAGATGTTCGAATCCTTGTTCACGACGAAATCGGCGTGCCAATGGAACTGACCCTGAAGTATTGGGTCGAAGCTGACCATGACCTCAACCGCAACGGAATTGCTGATGACCATGAGTATGCAAGCAAGCGCGTCACAAACATGACTACGAGCAAGAGCAAGTGGTTCATGACCGACATCGATCACTCCAGAAACCCGAACATGGGCCGAGTGTCCTACTACTGGTCTGGTGGTGACCAAGCAGGTAACCCAGTCTTCTACACACAGTACGACGATGAAGGAGTCCTCTACAACCTCAATTCAGGCCCAGGGTTCAGCTTTGATGATGCAACCTTCCAAACCAGAAAAGATTCGGCTGCTATTTTCACTGGACTCGAATGGGTAGGCCACAGCGATGATGAACCTGTCTTCGCGGGACTTGAGCAATCGATTACTGTTGGTTTCATAGACGCCAACACCGCAATTGACTTCGAGCACATTTCGCTTGTCTTCGACTTTGAGGGGCCAAACCCAAGCCGAGATGCGCAACGCATCTCCTACTCTGGACTGAACAACACCTTCTGGAGTGAAAGCACCTACATCGACCTCTTGCCAACCAGTTCAATGAGGGAAACTACGAACGAATCCGGACTACCGTGGATTATCGTCACTTACAATTTCGTTTTCGCCTGGGATTGGCCGGATGAAGAGATGGGTGACCTTGCACTCCTGTTCAAAGAACGAGGATCTTCTGAAGATAATGAATTGCTCATTCTCGAACACACCTTCCGAGTTGAGAACGACTTCACACTCTCTCCGACCGAGTACATTGTCGAAGACGTAAGCGAGCCACGAACCGGTCCTGTGGCCGATGGCACACGTGTTCGAAAGGACGACCGACTGGCATTCAGTGGACGTGTTGTTTACGAAGGTAGCAACGTTCCTGCTCCTCGGGACGTTGGTATTTTGGTCGAAGTGTTCGATGGTGAGAAATTGTGGAGCGATGGTTCCCTTACCGATGATGGAGAATACCTCATCGAAGTCCCACTTGACTCTGCAAAGTCGTTGCAGTCATCTCCAACACGTACTTGCTTGATATCGATCACGAACATTCCAGGTCGTGGTGAAGACATGACGGGAACACTTGTTTCAACGACACTTCGGGTCATCGTTGACGATGCTGCACCTCGTGTAGTTCGTCGAATGGCTCCGTTGAACGTCATCGATGTGTCACCTTCGAACGATTTGACATCCATCTATGTTGAATTCCAAGGTTCAGAAGATGCAGACCTTACTGGTTCTGAACAAATGATTCACTGGGTCATGCGTGATCAAACACGCACGGTAACGATCGGTGCAGGATCGTCTCTCCTCGGTATGCAGCAGGACGGTCAAACTGTATACTGGACCGGTGAAGTGGACATTACAGCAGGGGGAAGCATCGTCCCGCAAGCGGGAGACTTCATTGGATTCTATGTCACGGGATGGGATGCGGCTGGAAATCAATTCCCAGTTGTTTCAAATTCTGAGGCAAGCCCAATCCCCGAGTTAGCCTTTGATGATACAGACTTTGAGCGACAATGGGTTCGCCTTGGTGCAGTTGGACCTGAACTTCGTGTGAAGTCGATAACGGTCTCAGACGATCACGTCTCTCCAGGTACCGATATTGAGATTACGGCAACCGTCATCAACAACGGCGGCCCCACAACGTCCCAATTCAAGGTTGCATTCTTCGCAGGTGATTCAGAAGAACCGTTCGATGTCAAGGCCATTGTTGGTATTGAAGCTGGAGAAAGCATTCCAGTGACTGTCGATTGGGAAGTTGAAAATGTGGACCGTGTCCGTGTTGAAGTGGATTATGGTAACGTCTTGGTTGAAGTCAACGACAACGACAACACCGCTGAACACGACATCAACATTGCCTATGGCCAATACCTCGGCTGGTTGGACTCACCTCGTGAGCATCCATTGGCATGGATATTCGCTGTCTCGACCATCATCATTCTCGTCCTCGTGGCTACTGTTGCCAGTCGAACTGCCGTAGATCTTGGTGATGGAGCCTTCGCTGAAGATGAAGAGATGGATTGGGAAGACGACGAGGAAGATGACTACGACGATGACTACGACGAGGACGATGACTGAGTCCTTTCGTAATGACAAATCCTCAAGAAGGGTGGGCAGACAGAACACTCCGCGGGGGTGGGGAGAGTATGTCGGATGTCTTTTCGCTGCTTCATCCTCAATTGCAAGAATTCCTTGCAGAACGTGACTGGAAACCAACCCCTGTCCAAGAACAGGCCTTACCTGAATTGATTGTTGGAAACGAACGATTGCTCATTGCACCTACTGGTTCAGGAAAGACACTAGCTGCAGTCCTACCCCTTCTTCACCGATGCAAGGTAGAAGATTGGAAACCTCTTTCCATTCTGTACATTACACCTCTACGCGCACTCAACCGTGACGTTGACCGTCGGCTTGCTGAATTAAGTGAAGCCCTCGACTTACGGTTTGCTCTTCGACATGGAGATACGTCAACAAACGAGCGAGCACGACAGGTTCGCCGTCCACCACATCTCCTTGTCACAACGCCTGAAACGTTCCAGTTGATGTTCACAGGCCATCGATTACGGGCGATGCTTTCATCGGTTCAAGCGGTAATCATCGACGAAGTTCATGATTTGGCAGCAGGCGAACGTGGATGGCAATTGCGCCTTGGCCTACAACGACTTGAAGCACTGTGTGGACGTACGTTGCAGAAGGTAGGTCTTTCTGCAACAGTTGGTAATCCAAATCAAGTCGCTTCATGGATCTCTAATGAGTCTTGTCAGCCAATTCTAGCTCCTGCTGAGCGGTCAACTGTTTTGACGGTTGAAACGGCTCCTCCATTAACCGAGGATGAAGTTGGAGCAATGGAGATGCGCCTTTCACCGCGAGCCCATGCAACCTTCCGCTTGTTGAGTGAAATCGTTGAGAAGGACCCTCCTTGCCTTGTCTTTGTGAACAGTCGAAATGCAGCTGAAACCGTTGCACAACGACTGCAGACGATGGCCCCTCACCTTACAATCGGCGTACATCATGGTAGCCTTGCAGCCGAGACACGTCAAGAGATGGAGGAGAACATACGCAACGGTACGCTCCAGGCTCTCATTTGTACTTCAAGCCTTGAACTAGGTATCGATGTAGGTTCGATTCGAAAGATTGTACAGTTGGAAAGTCCGAGATCTGTTGACCGAATGTTGCAACGTGTCGGGCGAGCTGATCATCGCATTGGGGGAATCGGCCGAGGACATTTGCTCGCATGGGAAACCGATGGTATAGCTGAGGCGGCAGTTGTTGCACACCGGTCGCATCTTGGCGCAATTGAGGATGTTGAGTGGCGGAATCGTCCGTACAGTATTGCTGCAAACCAAATCATGCTGATGGCACACAGTTTCAAAGTTGTCCGAATAGATGATGTGCACGAAATCTTTTCTCAAACTGAACAGTTCGAGGACTGGACCCGTAAAGATACTGAGAATGTGCTCGCAGTTCTCTCCGACCGTTGGTTGCTCAAGTATTCCCTCGATCCGAGCGAAACACCGTGGTATCGATGGCCAAAACACCTCTACCTTGCTGCTAAGGAAGCGATTCCAGATGCTGATTCTTGGCCAGATGAATTACCTCGATACGATGTAGCAGAAGAAGACATTCCTGTCGAATACAAAGGCATGCGAATGCCTGTTCCTAAGCAATTCAAAGATGGGTGGTTTGCATCTGCTGGGCGAACACGTCGTTGGGTTGAACATCATCTTTCGATGATTCCAGACAAGCAATCCTATCGCGTACGGGATGTTGTCACACGCCGAACCATCGGCAACGTTGACGAAGCCTTTGTCCTCGAACTCAATGGAAGTGGAGAGGAGGAAGACGGACGAATACGTCAGTTCGTGATGGCTGGACGTACCTGGACCATCGTCGATGCAGACCCTGAACAAAGTGAAGTCTTGGTCGCTCCTGTTTCCATGCAAGGAGAAGCGCCAACATGGGTCGGCGAGTTGCCTCCAGTTCCTGCGATTGTAGCCCGAAATATAGGGCGACTTCGTCGATTGATTGCAGAGGATTTCGGCCTGGTTGAAGCGAAAGAGACGGAACAACTTGATGTTGCGGGCCTTCTTGCCAACGATGGACTTCCATTGACGTCATATCCTCTCGATGGGGAAGCCATTGGAATGCTTGCAGACACCATCACCCGACACATCGATGCAACAGAAGCCCTTCCTGACCAGCAGACCATTACAATCGAGCGACGATCAGAGGCGCTCGTCATCAACATCTGTCAAGGGACACTCATCAACGAAACAATCGGCCATCTCTTGCTTGCTATGGCATCGACCAAGACGGGGCGTTGGGGTGGATTGCTCGTGGAAGCTACGCGTATCCACATTTCTGGAGCAGACATCGAACCAGAACATGTCGTCGATTGGTTGAATGAACTTCCTGCTGATGGAATCGAAGGGCTTCTTTCTGTTACGCTTCCAAACTCTCGGCAAGTTCGATGGCGGTTTGCACAAGTTGCGAAGACGTTTGGAATCCTCCAACACGGTGTTGATCCTCGAAAGATCAACCTCACTGCTCTTGTTCGAAAATATCGAGGAACCATTGTTCTTGAAGAAGTTCTGAACAAACTCTACTACGAGCGTATGGATATTGAAGGTGCAAAGGACGTGTTGCGTGGCATCCAATCGGGTCTCCTCGATGTCGTTGTCACCCCAGCTGGCCCACTTGGCTTGTCCGATCGAAGTCAACGCGACTTGTTGCTTCCAAATTGGGACAATGAAGCCGTTCGGGCTCAACTCCGATTGCGGTTGATGAATGAACGTGCAGTCTTATGCTGTCTCAAATGTCGAGCGATTCGACGATTCCGTGTCGAACGCTATCCCGAGTTAAAGAATCCTAGGGAATGCATCTCTTGTCAAGGACAGATGCTGGTTTGTGCACGTGAAGGACTTGAGAAAATGCTGGAAGATTGGGTCGCTTCCGAGGAGGAGAGTGATCGAAATCGAATGATTCGTAATGCATCATTGATCAAAACGCATGGGTTCCATGCCATTGTTTGTCTCATGGCCCGAGGTGTTGGAGAAGCAACAGCACAACGAATCTTACGAAAAGGTCACAACAACGATATTGAAAGTCTACTTCAATCGATTCATCATGCAGAAATCGAGTATGCACGTACTCGACGTTTCTGGGGTTGATTACTCAAACTCAACGTTTCGAAGTTTGATTCCAGCTTCTTTCATCATGTTGGTTGAACGGGTGAAATCTTCTGTCCAGCGTTCTGGAATATTGTTGGTTCCTGCATAGACTACCTCAATAATTCCTGCTTGAATCAGTGAGCGTGCACAACGGGTGCATGGCGGCCAGGTCACGTAAGCGGTGCAATCTTTGAGAGAAACACCGACACGGGCAGCATGCATGATTGCGTTTTCTTCCGCATGGCAAATCAAAGGATACTTTTCTTCACGGTCAGCAAGGCGATCATCCGAATCCTCAATACCTCGCGGGAATCCATTGAATCCTGTTGATCGTATTTCACGATCTGCACCGACAACGACGCAACCAACCTTTGTTGATGGGTCTTTGCTCCAAGAACTGATGTGGTTTGCTAACTCAAGAAATCGAACATCCCACTTTGAACCCATCTTGACCAACTCGGGGTTATGCTTCATCCCTTTGAGTGTTTGCAGGGAACAATTCCATCTGCTCTGTCCCCCAGTATCCAAAGGATTCGTACAATTCGCCTATGAGATACAGTGAACCAATTGCCATTGCAAAAATTGGTTGTATCTCGTCCAAACAATCAAACGAAGCCTGTGCATGCTCTCGTTCGTAAACAAGACACGATGGAGGCCAATCGAGATCTCTCAATGCTTGGAGAGGTACGGCTTCATAACGCCCAAACTGTGGTCGTGTGAGAACTATTGATTCAGGAGGATGTTCGTGACAGAGATCGATAAGTGGCTTCGCAAAGGCAGCTAAATCGTGTTGGGGGGTGCATCCAAACACAAGTGTCCAAGATGGTTCTTGTTCAATACGTTGACGTATCTGAGGAAGCATTCGCAACAGTCCACTCGGATTGTGTGCTGCATCGAAAAGGATTGAACCACCCCACGGAACAGGCAATTCTTGGAAACGACCCGGCCAGTTTAACATTGCAACCGAGGCTTCTAACCCATCAATATCAAGATTGATCGCTTCGAGCGTTGCCTTGGCCAGCAGCATCGCTTCACGCTCAAAGGAGGTTGCCTTAGGGACTGAAATCCATTGAACTGATGCTGCTTCCAACGATTCATCAAGTTCGCTCCTGCCAGCATTGATTGCTTCATGTTCGATGGCCTTCCTTGCACCAGAATCATCAACATGTCGAACAATCAACGACTTTCCAGGCCGAGCAATCGCCGCTTTTTCTGCTGCAATTTGAGCCAGCGTATCACCAAGAACATCTCGGTGTTCAAGACTCAGTGATGTGATTGTGCTTACGTCAGCTGGCAGGATTCGAGTTGCATCGTAACGTCCCCCAAGGCCTGTTTCAACGATGAAGACATCCACCTTGTTTCTGTGAGCACAAAGGCAAGAGATGAGAAACGTGATTTCGAAGAAGGTTAATTCTTCACTCAGCAACGATTCTGCCTCTTGTATCTCGAGCAGGAATGCATCAAATTGTTGTGAAGAGAGAGGACGACCATTGAGACGAATACGCTCTTCAATGCGCATCAGATGTGGAGAAGTGAACATCACTGTCGATTGTCTTCGTTGATGCAGATGAGCCGCAAGGGTGGCGCAAAGTGTTCCCTTTCCGTTGCTACCGGCAACGTGGATAATTGTTCCGTCATACGCTGATTGAATCAATGATTGGTGAACCTTGAAGACACGCTCGAGGCCGAGGTTCATTCCACGCTTCTTGCTTTCAGCAAGCCATTCACGTACATTGGATGGCATGGACCTCAGACAACCCTTGCGGCTGGTTCTCATAGGTGTAGCGATGCGGCGATTGTCCATGCAACCGTCGATGCGCTCAAATGTGGTTCATGTCTGGAGGTGGTATGAGCGACGTCGCAGGAGACTTCCGCCGCCAACTCCCATCAATGATTGGGATGGCAGGGATGTTTGTTGCAACCATCTTCCTTGCCATGTACATCCGCCCTTGGTACGACAAGGCAGGATTGCAAGCATTTGGGGAAGCTGGAGCCTCGCAACTTCGCTACATCGGTCTTGAATTGATTATGATTTTCATTTTCACAGCAGCCATATTGATGCTTGCAAAATACAAGAAAGAATGGGTCATCAAGTACGGAATTATGGGGATTCTCTTCATTGCCCTCCTCTATGCAAGTATCCCGCTCGCACATCAGATTATGGTCGATGACAGCGTTACGCCGTTTGAATATCAGGCAACAAATGAAACGGAAGCCACCTACCTTACTGAGATTGGTATGGATCAGTACCTTGACTCGACTCGAACCAATCAGAGTGGAGAATTCATCAATACCATTCGACTTATGCAATGGGGTATTGAAGAGCCTATCTGGACAACCGACATTGCTCATGGTCCAGCCAGCGAGTTTTCTCGATTGGTCGTCGTTCCTGGGGCCGATACGGTGACCATTAACAACGCTGCATTGATTCACACGCTTTCACTTTCGGATGGAACACTCGAATCGACCTATGAGTGCTTTGAGTACGATGAAAATGGTGATGTTCAATCCATCCTTCTGACCGGCTGTGAATTGGTAACAGAGACTGAAGATGCCGTTTACATCCTCGATGGCGCGAATCAGATGCACCGTTACAACACCTTCGAAGAGTACCCTGATGTCATGACGAAGCAAGCCACATGGGACCTTCCAAGCCAAATGAATGTGAATGAATTGGTTGAGGCTGAACTCCTGGATGATGATCACCTCTTGGTCGTTACCGATTCGTATTCAGGAGTCATTCTTCTCAATGAAACTGCAGGTCCACCCGACATCGGTGGTTTCTACGAACCGGTACAGATGCTCATCGAGGCCGAATCTGAAGCAGGATTCTCAGCCTTGGACGTAGGCTACTCCAACGTTGCACAACAAACGATGCAGGAAGCAACCGAAGGTGAACAACTCATCGTCATGGGAACTTTGGATGGCGACATCGTTGCTTGGTCCTACTCGCCGATGACGAGCGAAGTCTTCGCAGAAGAATCACGAGTAAGCATCAACAGTTTTGCCAACAGCATTCGTGATGTTCGTTTAACAGATATCGATGCCACTGGCTACACTGAGTTGTTGATTACAACGGACGAAGATGCTCGCCTTCTGTATGGCTCGTCCATGGTTCAGCGATTGATCATCGACGTACCTGAGGGCGAGAATGTTGCCGTTACTTTCGGAGAGACGCCACAAGACATCGAAGCCGATACAATTCATTTCTATGCCACCATCATCGATGGTACCTACTCCACCTCCAGTGGAGTCGTTGATTCCTCGATGTTCCTTGTTGGCGGCCTTGTCATTGAGGACATTCCAACCATCATTGGTCTTCTCTTCAGCCTCCTGTTGATGATTCTTCTCTACGTACACAGCGAGTGGTATGTCGTCAACACCGTTGGAATTCTTGTTGGAAGCGGTGTCATCGTCATGCTTGGTGTTTCATTCGTTCCAACCTTGATCATGGTGTTCATGATTGCTGCAGCGATATACGATGCCTGGGCGGTGTACAAATCGAAACACATGCTCGATCTTGCTGATACGATGATGAATCTCAATTTACCCATCCTCTTGGTTGCTCCTCAGGATTCCGAATATTCCATGCGTACTGAGCGAACCACAGTCCACGATACACCAGATCAACCTCCACGTGATGCAGTGCAAGAAGCTCCTCGTGAGCGTGTCGTTGCCAAGAGCAGTGATGCGATGTTGATGGGTCTTGGCGATGTGATCTTCCCCGGTATGCTTGTGCTCTCAACACTCCAGTACGTTGGAGGTGACGATGGATTCATCATGGCCATGACCACCCTTGTTGGTAGCCTCATTGGATACTCAATTCTCATGTATTACGTCGGCAGAGGTCAGGCTCAAGCCGGCCTTCCATTGCTCAACGGTGGTGCGATTCTTGGCTACATCGTCGGTGGCTTGTTGACGATTGGTATGGCGATGTTCCAGTTTAACATCAGTTTCTGAGGTGATTGAGAATGTTGGATATGCAGGTGTTCCGTGAAGAGGTCGACAAAATCCGTGCCGACCACGATCGTCGAGGCCTTCCTCACGACAACATCGACAAGGTGCTTTCACTTGATTCTGAATGGAAACTGATGTTACGTGAAACCAATGAATTGCGACGTCAGAAGAACGAAGCTGCACGCGGAATAGGTGCTGCGAAGAAATCAGGTGATGAAGCAGAAGCGCAACGAATTCTTTCCGAAGTGGCCAACCTAGGTGCTCAAATCTCCGAGATGGAGACAAAGACCGATGCTCTTCTTTCTGAACGTGATTCAATTCGCATGTCGATTCCAAACCTTTTGCACCCAGATGTTCCCTCTGGTGCTGATGAATCGGGCAATACCAAACATTCCCTACATGGTGAGAAACCATCGTTCGACTTCGAACCGAAAACACACAATGAGTTGATCGAAGAAAACAAGTGGGTCGATTTGGAACGTGCTGCAAAGATTGCTGGGAGCCGATTCTATTTCCTCAAAGGTGATTTAGCACGACTGGAAATGGCTTTGCAATCCTATGCAGTTGATTTCATTCAACAACGTGGCTTCACCTTCGTGCAGCCACCGGTCATGATGAACCGTGCTGCCTACGAAGGCGTCACCGATTTGTCAGACTTTGAGACGGTGATGTATGGTATCGACCCAGATGGTTACTACATGATTGCTACATCTGAGCATCCGTTGACTGCGATGTACATGCAAGAAACCATTCCTGAGGAGCTCCTTCCACTGAAGATTGTTGGCGTTTCGTCGTGCTTCCGCCGAGAGGTTGGTGCCCATGGTCAATCCGACCGTGGTATTTGGCGCGTCCATCAATTCACGAAGGTCGAACAAATCATCATTGCAACACCTGAAACTTCTTGGGAACTGCACGAAGAATTGTTGCAGAACTGTGTTGATCTTTGGGATGCACTCGGCTTGCATTACGAAGTGGTCAACATCTGCACGGGCGACATGGGTACAGTAGCAGCGCGAAAGTACGATCTTGAAGCATGGTTGCCTGGAGCGAAAGCATTCAAAGAAATCGTATCGTGTTCCAACTGCACGGATTACCAAGCGAACCGTCTTGAGATTCGATACGGCACACCTGGCCATCCAAACCAACCGATGGTACACACACTCAATTCTACCGCTGTAGCAACATCACGTGCCCTCGTAGCCATTATCGAGCAAAATCAACTCGAGGATGGTCGTGTTCGTATTCCAGATGTGTTGCAATCCTATATGCAAGGTCAAGAGATTCTCGAACCTTGTCAATGGTAGTGTTAATAAGTACTAAACAAGTACTGCTCTTAGGAGCGGGACAACATGACACAAAATCGACTGTATTTTGGTTACGGATCGAATCTGGATTGGAACGATTGGGTTCAATATTGCGAGAAGAACAACGCGAACCCAAATGGGCTGAAGGATCGAGAGCCTGCTTGGCTGGTTGGCCACCATCTCAAGTTTCACTACCATTCGAGGGGACGTAAAGGTGGAGCTGCGGACGTCGTACCAATCAACGACTGTCACGCTACGCCCGGTGCTTTGTTTGATGTCGATCCTGATGCTTGGTCAACACTCGTCGCAAAAGAAGGTGCTCCGAACTACTACGAGGAAAAGGACGTGCTTGTCATCGATTCCAATGGCCGATTACGTGAAGCGATAACGTTCGTTGTTTGCGATGAAAGGATAAAACCAGATTTTCAACGGCCAACCGAGGCCTATCATGGATTGATTCACGATGGGCTTCGAGAGCGTGGGTTACCGGTACAAGGGCTTGAGATGGCTATGCAACATGCCTTTGATAGCCCAACCATCAATCATCTCTTTGTCTATGGGACCCTGATGTCTGGCCAGAAACGCTTCAATCAACTCGAGTCGTATGTCCTCTCCCAACATGATGCAACTGTGCGTGGCCATCTTCACCATCTTGGGGGCTACCCTGGAATGAAATTGGGCGA